>Ga0209692_10000920_pt1 | contig 48739 bp, 41 predicted proteins | sample tdDd472_FD_187129 | JGI IMG/M metagenome (GOLD analysis project Ga0209692, IMG submission 187129) | Marine sediment microbial communities from the Atlantic coast under amendment with organic carbon and nitrate - tdDd47.2 (SPAdes)... | ecosystem: Environmental > Aquatic > Marine > Coastal >... | reverse complement strand
TCTGCAACGCTGGAAGAAATCCGGCGTGTAACCCGTGAGATTGCCGAGACCGGAGCTATTCCGTTTGCTATCGGTGGTGATCACTCGGTACCCAACGGCACCTTCAGAGGTATCGTCGACGTCTATGGTCGCAAGAATGTCGCCTTCGTGCACTTCGATGCCCATCTTGACCGTGGCAAGGGTAAGTTCGGCATGTTCTACCACTCCGGCACTTTCATGACTCTGGGCGTAGCAGAAGGTCTGGTAAAGGGTGAAGATGTTGTCCAGTTCGGCATGTCGACACCGGTGTTCGGTCAAGGCGACTGGGATCAGATACTCGAAGAAGGCGGTACCGTATTTCATATCCATGAGATCCAACGCGATGGCGTCGATAAAACCTTCAAGAAGCTGTACAAAGTTCTGGAAGACGTCGATCTGGTCTACATCTCATTCGATATCGATGTCTTTGACATGTCGTATGCACCCGGCACCGGCTCCAGCTCTCCCACAGGCATGACACCTAATGAGCTGTTCCCCCAACTTCGTGAGTTTGCCGCAACTAAAACCATAGTCGGAATGGACATAGTTGAGTTCAACCCGTTTTACGACAACAAAGGCCAGCAGACAGCACGTCTGGTTCGTCGCGTCATGCTGCAACTTCTCACCGGCATATCCATGAAGAAAGACGGCATTGATCCGGAGTATGTGAATCCGCGTGTCAGCGGCAAGCCATAAACACCAACCCTCATCGCAGCCGAAAAAGGCGAACCGGTTGATTCGCCCTTTTGTCTCATCCGACAACTCCCTAACCCGCGCATCAACTGTCAGATAGAGCTTCAAGCCTGGGTATCAGATCAGCAATGTCGTAACCCGCTTCACTCGCTGACTCAATGATTTCGGCAACGGATTGTCGCGCAGCAGAGCTCAACGCCCAAAGGTGCACTGCCCGGGTTCCGGTTCTGCAAAAACCAAGTACCGGGCCCGCACTGGCATCCAAAGCCTCTGCAAAGGCCATCACATGCTCATCATCAATTTGCCCCGGTATGACCGGAATATGCACATAGGCCAGCCCGCTGTCCGCCGAAGCCTGCGCCAGTTCATTGCTTTCAAGCTGCCCATCCTCCTCACCATCTGGGCGGGCATTGATAATCATGGTGAAGCCGTTTTCGGCCGCCTCCTGCACCGACACTGCAGATATCTGCGCGCTCACAGAAAAATTGTCAGAAAGTTTCTTCAGTTCCATCTTTTTACCTATTTCTTTAACCCACATTCACGGTTTGCCGGAACAGCCACATCCATCATCTTCGGATCCGGCAGGTCAAGATTGTCCATCAATTCAATAAACGCATCTCTGGTTTCAGGCTCAAGCCGCGGGTTGGCGCGCAACTCTTCGCCGATGGTGGACACCGTCCAGCCTTTGTAGTCGTGCCCCGGATAGACGAGCGTATTACCCGGCAGTGTCAGCACCTTCTGATGCAGACTGTCGTATAACTGCCCTGCGTCGCCATTCTGGAAATCGGTGCGACCGGTGCCACGGATAAACAAGGTGTCCCCTGTAAACAAGTAATTTTGATCACCGTCTTTCACCAGAAAACAGAAGCTGTCGTCAGTGTGGCCCGGTGTAAAAATCACATTAATAGCGACGGCTCCGACATTAATGATTTTTCCGTCTTCCAGACCTTCTGAAGCGCAATCCACCTCGCCCTCAAAACCAACCATCGTTGCGCAGCCGGTAGACTCGCGAAGCAATCCCAGTGCAGTAACGTGATCCGCATGCACATGGGTATCCAAAGCAACGGTTAGTTTCAGACCAAGCTCCATTAGCAACCTCAAGTACATGTCATGATGAACATCCACTGGATCAATCAACGCTGCTTCGCCGGAAGCCTCGTCGGCTATCAAGTAGGTGTAGGTTGAACTTTCTTTATCAAACAACTGACGTAGTAACATGGCCAACCTCCCAAGTCGCCGACTAATATGGATACGTTAGAACAGATTATCGATTAGCGTGCCGATAGCCATAATCAACATCAGCACCACAAAAACCCGCTGCAAGGCGCAGCCGCTTATATGCTTGCTCAAGAAGACACCGGCAAACATGCCAATAATGCTGCCAATAGCCACCTGACCCAGCAGCATCCAGCCTGGGTTGCCACCGGAAATCAGAAAGCCCGTGAACCCACTGATGCCTATTACGGTGATAACCACTAATGATGTGGCAACAGCTTGCCGAATACTGATGCCTGTTAAAAACATCAGTGTCGGCACGATAATGAAGCCACCCCCGACACCAAACAGACCCGATAATATGCCGGTCACAATCGCACCACCGCTGATGCCCAGAATGCAAGGGAGTCCGAGTTTGAAAGGGTTGTTACCGATCATCCGGCATACCGCCCCTGAGACTTCTTCTGGTGCATTAATCCGGGCACGCACCTCGGCTGCAGCATCGGGACTTTTTGTGGTCTGCAGCCAAAGTCGCACAGCGATAACGATGACTAACAAACCAAACCCAATCATCAACCAACGCTGATCAATCTGCTGATTAAGCCAGATACCCACCGGTGTCACGATTGCGCTTAACACGGCAAACACGACCGCGGGTAGCCACTGGATGTCACTGCTGCGCAGACGGGCAATAACACCGAACAATGCTCCAGCTGCAACAGCGCCCAGCGAGATACCAATTGCCTGTGACGGCTCGAGCCCAACCAACCAGATCAGCAGCGGTACCGCGAATACAGACCCCCCCGCTCCAGTCAGCCCTAGCACCAGCCCGATCACGATTCCAACAAGAATCTCCATTCTCTAAGTATAGACTTACTCCAAAAACGGGTAAAATAAGAAAAACTACCTAGCCGCTTTTGCTGAAACGCTTCGCTATACTGCGCCACTCGGAGCCCTGTTCAGTTCATGGCGAATCTCGTCGATAAAGTATGGAACCCTCATGAAACGTTTAACCCTCGTCAAAATCCATATGCTGCTGGCCTCCTTCATGTTGCCGGCCGCCTTCATGTTTCTCCTCACCGGCGGGCTTTATACCTGGGGAATTAAAGGTTCTTACAACACCGAGCAGATTGAGATTGCGCTGACAACACCTTTGGCGGCTGACGCTCCTGCTTTGCAGGCATTGGTGGAAAGTGAACTTGATGCACGCGGTCTTGATGCACCGTCCGGCGCAGCCAAAGTCAAAAAAGGCGGCACATCTTTCAAACTGGAATGGACCGGCGCCGATTTGGACGTTGTACTGGAGCCCACCACCGACCCGTTGGTTGCGAAACTCAGCGTCAAAGACACCACGTGGTACCGCAACTTCGTGCAGCTACACAAAGCCAAGGGTGGCACGGCATTTAAAGTTTATGCAGCAGCGTTGGCTATTGCGCTGTTCATAATCCTGCTCAGCGGTTTCATCATGTCGGTACAGGTACCAGCGCTGAAGCGCCAGACATTAGTCACATCCGTAACAGGGCTGATTGTGTTCTTCGTGGTTGCTGCCATCAGCTAACGCACAGTTACGGCTGCTGATTAATCGTCCAGTCGTAGTCGAGGAACTTAAGTTTGTAACCCTCAGGCAACAGGTTTTTGCGAAACCGATTGATGTACTCAGGAAGGTCAGCCGGCTTGCCGGAACTCACAAAGTCTTCGGTGTAAAAATCGAGTATCGCGGATACGTATATCCGCTTCGCATCACTATCGATACGCACATGCTTATCGCTGTTTAAGAACTCTAAAGTGGCAGCCTCTAACTGCTCGTCCAGCGTTGCTGCAAGAAACGCTTCCTGCGGCAAGCGCGGGCAATCCTTTACCATGCAGTTCAGTGCGAAGTGGGCGCGTGGCTCATTGAGCGGCCGGATCACTTTGTTCTCGTAGTCGTACAGATTCGTTTTATCGCCATCAATCTGCACTCCCCTGAACTTGAAGAAGCCCGCACGTTTGAAAAAGCTGTCAAACGCCTCGGGTATACCCTCATCGATCACACCGTGCATCGCCAACGCGTTGTAGGTGTTGATGTGATACGCCATTACGGTATTCGCATCAGCAAAGTCTTCAGGATTACTGTCCGGACCGTATTCGGCAATCACAGAAACATACCGCTCAAGATTCTGAAGATCATTCGGCTGCTTGCTCAAGGCAATGAAATCGGTACGGCCTTGGTCATCGACATAGGTACTCAGCACGCGCTGCCAGGCCTGCAAGGCTCCGGCGTAATCATCGCTGTTTCCCGCTGAAGCTGTGCCGGCTGACAGTGTAAGCAGCACCAAAATCAGAAACTTTGCTTTCATCATATTCATCCTGCCGCAACCTTCACTTTCTCTGTACGTACTTTTATGGGGAGAGGTTCGTAACGCTTCACTGTGCCATCAGCCAAACGCACATCCAGAGGTTTCAGAATGTAGTCGTCGCGGCTGGCATTGTGCTCGCACATCGAAACCGGTCCGTCCGCTGTCATCACCATAAACGAACAGGCATCAATCCTTTCGTGGTCGAGCTCACGCGCGTCCATGAAGTTTTGTGCAAAGAATGTGAGCTTGCCAACCTTGCCTCGGGCTTTTAATACAGCCGGCCCCATGCGTTTAATGTGTCTGCCGATGAACGTTGCGGCCGGCCACCAGATTGACGGATGAGCCAGCACATTCAGAATATATTTCGCCGCTATTGAGGTGCGACTGAGGTGCCGGTCGGTACCGATAGAGGGTGAGATAGCCATAAGCTGCGCGAAGAACGAAGGGTCGTCCATGGCCGGGTACATCTGACCATCAACGACGAGTACCGGCATATAGTCGTGACAACGGCTGTGACCAATGCGCACCACTTCCCATGGCAAAGGCGCGCCGCTCACAGCTTCGATATGCCTTCTTATAGAAGCCTGACTGATTTCGTCTTCACGGCTACCCAGCACGCCGCGACCAGTCGCTGCTTGCAGATTAAAAGACACCAGCCCGACTTCGTCAGCGTGCGCCGCAAAGAAACGTATCAACGACTGCAACTCGTGAATGTTGTTGTCATGAATGGTGGTATTGAAGATCACCATCAGCCCGAGACCACGGGCCCGCTCTATATACTCAAGACGAATCGCATTGAGCTCAGCCTCACTGGCATAGCCTTTGCGCTCCTGCGTCATATCGACATGAAACGCGACATCGGCAAGCCCTGCTGCCGCAAGCTGCTTTAACAATTTACGCGTAGCACCAATGCCATTGGTAAACAGCGCCGGATACAAACCCAGTGAACGCGTATAGCGCACGATCTCAATCAATTCACTATGCTTGCGCAGCGTCGGATCGCCGCCGGTGATTTGCACATGAGTGCCGGGACCGAACTCGGCCAGAACCGCATCAATGCGACGAAACACTTCTTCAAGAGGAATATCTTCAACCTGCTGGGAATGCTCTGACAGATAACAGAGTGTGCAGTCGAGGTTGCACTTCTGAGTGATTTCAACGGCAACACAGCCAATGGTCTGGGTACGCCCCAACACCTGATTGGGTGTGTCGATCGCGCTCATGCGCTTGCGTGTATTCTCAAGCAACCCGGTTGCTGGCCGCATACGTATCCCCGCTCGCCGGAAAGTCCAGTGTCACAGGTGGGACACGCTACGCAGTTCAGAGTTCAATAGCCAGCCACTGTGATGAGAACCTGACAACCCGTGACCGGCCGGAAGCTGGCCTCAACCTCCTTCACATCCTCTCTCCCAATACCGATAATGAATACTGATTATGAAGCAGGCTAACAAACACCTGCGCTGATACGTTACGCAATGACCCGAGACCGCAAACCACAGCTAACCGCGCTCATGACCTGCATCTGCTTGCTTGCCATTCTGTCACCGGCGCTTGCAGATGAGACTGTCGTAACAGAGCCGGTAGTCACAGGTCCTGAACTGCCGGAAACCGCCACTGCCACCAACGACGGTGATGGCTCATTCGACGACGCCACCAGCTCAATCAATATCAGCTCAACCTTCCGCGGCGTGCGCTTCACGCCCGACGTTCGCGTGCAGTACGAATATACCGACGACCGGTTCATCGATGGAGAGCGAAATGAAGACACAGTGCTGCGCGGGCGGCTTCGCCTAAGAAGCGAGTTTGCTCTGGCCAGATTCATTCGTGCCAGCGCCCGCATCGCTGCGCTCTGCTCCAGCGATGAATGCAGTCCTAATCCTACGTTGGGCAGTTCGCCGACAGCCGGCAGAACAATGGAAGACGGAGACATTACTCTCGATGAGGCCTACTTGCAGTTTTACCGCCTCAGAAAGTTCGACCTTGCCTTAGGTCGCCTGCAAACCAAGTTCGTTGCCCGTGGCGGCGTGTTTACCAAGTCACTGGACAGAAATGACAGCAATGGTGTGAACGTCAACTGGACCGATGGCTTCCACGGCACCTATCGCGCCGACAATGGCTGGGTCAGCCATTTCATCATCGAACAGAACGATCGGGAGAACCTGTCAGGCAATGACGACGAGGAGAACATCGTCAGTTCCTGGAGTCGGCGCGGCTACTTCGTGGGCTTTGAGAACTTGCGACGCACCAAGTTTTTCATCCAGCGCGCTTTCGACATTTCCTACCTGCCCGATGCATTGCCGACCACGGCCGATCCGGAAGGACCCAGAGAAGACTATTACGGTCTGGTTCTGCGCAGCGCCAACCGCTGGCCCGAACGCAATGACGGAATACGCCTGAGGGTAGCAGCCGAACTTGGCTATGCCCCCAAAACACCACCAAAAGAATTGATTGGAATTGAAGGCGAAGGTGATACCGACGGACTCGCATGGAACGTTGTACTCAGTGTCATGGATTTTCTGCCTGATCACAGCATCGGTGTGAACTATGCCGAGACCGGAGCCGGCTGGCTCCTGTCACCCCAGTACGGGGAGAACGAGAAACTGGGCGAAATCCGCTACCAGTGGCGCCCCAACCAGAATCTCGCCGTTGAGGTTCGATACAGAAAACGCAAAGAACTGGAAACACTGATACTCAGCGATCCCAGACAGGAAGAGAACGACATCTTCCTGCGCTTCACCTATGCCGGCAAAACCCGCGGAGGCAACCGCTAACTGTAAAGCGTTCACCACCCCTCTCACTGTGCGTTTGATATGCTTGCCGTCAGACATCCCTGACGATGGACCATACGGACGAAGCACTATGCGTACGCTGCGATACCGATCTACCCGAACCCGCATCACCTCTGCTGCCCCTCCCCCGTCACGCTTCCGATCATCTTCATCTGCCAGGTTAAGCGCGCTTGCTGCAGCAATGCTAACGACACTCATCGCGGGCTTCTCGGTCGCACCTATAGTGAGTGCGGCTGACCAGGCTACCGCCAGCCAGACTCAGCAAACCCGGCCGAGAATCGGTCTGGTGCTCGGCGGTGGCGGTGCCAAGGGTGCTGCGCACATCGGTGTGCTGCAGGTAATGGAACAAATGAACGTGCCGGTCGATTGCGTTGTCGGCACCAGCATGGGCGCACTGGTCGGTGGCATTTACGCCAGCGGCATGTCGGCAGAAGACCTCAACGACGCCGCACGCAAGATCGACTGGAACAGAACGCTGGGCAGCAAAGGCAAGCGTGAATCCACGCCCATCGAAATCAAAACCGAGAGCACCACCTATACCAATGATATAGAAATCGGAATTGAGAATGGCAAGCTGACAATGCCTTCCGGTTTGGTCGGCACGCAAAACGTTAATGACGTTATCGCCGCACTCGTCGCCGATGGTCGCGGCGAAAAAGACTTCGACAAACTGCCTATACCCTTCCGTGCCATCGCCACCGACATGATCGACGCAAAAATGCATGTCTTTGACAGTGGCGATATAGCGGTAGCCATGCGTGCCAGCATGGCTGTGCCCGGCGCGTTCTCGCCGATCGTCATCGGCGACAAGGTGTACTCCGATGGCGGCATGATGCGCAACCTGCCGGTCGATGTTGGCCGGGAGCTGTGCGCGGATGTCGTGATTGCCGTCTGGCTGACCACCCCGCCCCCGACTGTCGATAGCCTGCAGTCGCCGGTAGCGCTGGCCAGCCGCTCTAACGGTGTCATGATCGATGCCAACGAAAACGCACAGATCGCCACGCTCACCGACCAGGATGTCGGGATTGAAGTAAAGATGGGCGACATCGGCACCGCCTCATTCGACCGCGTTCCTGACGCCATCGACTTAGGCCGGGCGGCGGCCGAAGCAGCCAGAGAATCCCTTGCCCGGTACGCCGTGCCGGCAGCGGAATACGCAGCCTGGCGCGAATCTATCAATGTCGATGTGCGCGACGGCATCAGTCTGGACGAAGTACGCATCGTTGGCCTGGACCGCGTCAATCAGAAGTACGTCGCAAATCAGCTTAAGGATGTACAAGGCGGCTCAACTGTTGCGATTGAAGAAATTACCGATGCCGCAGGCAGAATCTACGCATTGGGTGACTTCGACAAAGTCAGTTACAACCTTCTCGACGAAAATGGCAAAAGTGTTCTGGAGTTCCGCCCTGTCGAGAAAAGCAACGGCCCCCACTTTTTCAAGTTTGACCTTGGCCTTGCAGGACAGGGCAAAGGAGATCTGATGGCGATTGTGCGGGGTGAGCACAAAGCCACGTGGATCAACTCTCTGGGTGCGCGGTGGCACAACATCATCCAGGCCGGACGGCAGACCATACTGCGTACCGATTTCTATCAGCCACTGAACACCAACCAATCTTTCTTCATCCAACCGATCCTCAACTACGGACGCAATCTGGAAGACATCTATATCGACGGCTCCAGAGAGGCCCGTTACTACTTCTCGGAATTTAACGGGCAACTGGATGCGGGGATCAACATCGGCAACATCGGCCAGATCAAGGCCGGTGCCTATGCGGGCTGGATCGACTCAGAACAGGACACCGGCGGACTGCTGCTTCCGGAACTGGACAAGGAACGCGAGTCCACGGCTGTTGCCAGCCTGCTGCTCGACACCCGCGACGATGCCGGCCTGCCAACCAAAGGCGGCTACCTGAATGTCCGCTATGCCAACTCCGGCAGTTGGCTCAGCGGCGACCAGAAGTACAGCCTTGGTGAAGGTGTGGCGACCTATGCCATTCCATTTGGTCGCAACACCATTTCTCTGATTGCGGGTGGCGGCACCAGATTCTCCGGCGACCTGCCGGTCAACCGGCAGTTCACCTTAGGTGGTATCCGCTCGTTCCCGGGCTTACGCCTGAACGAACTGCGCGGCGACAGCTACTGGGTAGCGGGTGCCGGCTATCAGTACAAACTGGCCGACATACTGCCGGTATTCGATAAGGCATTTTATGGTGGCTTGCGGGCACAGGCCGGCAGGGTTGGTAACCGTGTGGACAGCGTTGCCGACGGCACACTGTACGGTCTGTCCGGCAATATCGGCGCCCGCACACCGGCCGGGCCTTTCCTGCTGTCACTCGGCTATGTCACCAACAGCAGCTGGGAACTGCAATTCTCCTTCGGACGACCACTGTCTGAGGGCAACATTGCGGACAAACTTGAGTAATGCTCAGGCAATCAACTAAAAAAGCCCCGCTAAGCGGGGCTTTTTTAGTTGGATAAATTCCAACTACTCCGGAGTTGAGCTGAGCAAAGGTGCTCAAAAGTTATATTGAAGACCAAGCTTGGTAATCGCTACAGACTCATCGACATTGTCGCTTTCCTCATCGGATTCCCACGCATAAGCATCAAGTCCGAGGGATACTGTAAATGAAGGAACGATAGTCCAGCGAATGCCTATACCCGCAGTACCGACAAGTTCATTGCCATCAAGCTTGCCGCCTTCGCTGGACTTAGCTTCCCAGGACACCGAGCCAAGCCCTACCTGCCCGTAAAAATCCCAACCACTGCCGCCGAACGGAGCAATAAACACGGCATTAGCCGTTATTGCCGCAGCTTCCAGATCAATAACTTCGTCTCCATCCGTTGCCGAGTACTCACCAAGGTGCGCCAGCTTGCCTTCCACAGCAAACCATCTTAAGAACCGGTAACCGCCCCACAACTGAACTGCGACATCGCTGTCATCAATCGAGTAGCCGAGGTTTTCCAATATAGTGATGTCATCAGAGTCGTACTCCGAGGCGCCGACAGCACCGCCAATATACGCTCCCTTCTCTTTGATCTCGGCAGACATAGCCGTGCCGGAGACAGCCATCAGCATGGCCGCCAAAACAAGCTGCTTCATAAATAATCCCCGATAAACTTGGTAAAAAACCGCGCGCACCTCCCTTGATACACGCTGAGTCAAACATACCACAGCGATTTCCTGCTTCAAATCCGGAGTCTGCGCGGGTTCGGGACGATTGAGGGTGCTCTTACCCCTGCCGGTGATATTAGCTATGCTTAGCAGCCAACAAAACCAAAGCAATAAAAAGCGATAAAACGTCAGGTAGCATGGCCACCGCAGCGAAGGAAACAACCCACACACCAATGATGCAAGGGGTATCACGACAATGGTTGGAATAGCTCGAAAAAGCCCTGTGAAATAAGCTACGCACCTTCTTATACCCAGCTTAGTTAGTTGGCTTCAGCCGACTCAACCGATAACAGAAAATCCAACGTTGCGCGAATAACTATGGCGAGTTGCAGATCGACGGTTAACGATGTCGTAGGTACCGGACGGTGCGGCGCCAGAATATAGTCTCCGAAGTACGTGTGCTCACCGTTTTTGATCGGCACAAGAAAAGCATTGTCCGGGAATAAATGCGATGCACTAAGGAAGTTGTCCGGTGCGCTCCCGCTTTCGTCAATGCGATAGATCTGGCCAACAAGAAAAGCTGCATCCTTTAAATCAATATTTGCTGGTGGGTAAGCGTCCCAAAGCAACAAGCCGCTTACCTTATCCGGATGCTCTGAAGCATACTTTGCTGCCATCGCACCCCCCATCGAATGCCCGATAATGACCCAGCTATTTATTGACGGAAATGCGTCTATAACTTCATCAGCTTTCGCAGGCTTCATAACAGCCAGATAGCGCGGCATTGTCACGGCAACGACCAGATAACCCTGCTCCGCAATAGCGCGCAGCGGACGACCGTACACACGGGGATCGGTTTCTGCGCCATGATAAAAAACCACTGCGGTTGCCGGCGTGACACCAACGGGCCGGAACACAATTTGCTCCCCAACCTCAACTTCGACTAGGTCGTCCGGCTCAAGCGCAGCTAATGCCAACGGTGCGGGCTGACTAACGCGCTCGCCCCGACCGACGTCGGCTATCGTCTGACCTTCCTGCAAGCGCATGCCCGGAAACTTACCGTCACCACCATGTCCAGCCGAGTCGGCCTGACAAGCAAAGAGCGCCGACAAAAGACATACTGCCGACTTAAAAGGATCCGCCTTTTTGAATAATCTGTTAATCGCTCATCTCACGAACCAGCCGAAACCCAAGGTAGTTATAACGCTCTTCAGGACGATTTTTACCTCGCTCCGAAACCCGCAAACTTTGCGGATCGTTTGCTGCAGAACCACCTCGAACGACCCTTTCCTCACATATACCATCCAGTGCAGCAGCTCCGTTTAACGGAGCATCAACATACGTCCAGTAAAAACAGTCCTCGACCCACTCCCAGACGTTACCGAGCATGTCACTCAATCCAAATGCATTCGACCTAAAGCTACCGACGGGTGCCGTGAATGCATAACCATCGTTGCAACTAAATACAAAGGCTGCCCCGGCAGTCTGAGAATTTTCAGGTGCCTGCTGTGCCGATTCATCGTATACGTTCGCGTAGCTGCAAGCCTCCTCACGGTCATCACCCCAGAAGCGTGCGGCGGTAGAACCAGCCCGGGCGGCGTATTCCCACTCCGCCTCTGTGGGTAACCGGTATTGCTCACCAGTCTCTTCACTGAGCCAACTGGCATAGGCCTGCGCATCGAGCCAACTAACACACACGACAGGGTGACTTCCTGACTGGGAATAGCCCGGATTTAACCAATCGCGCTCGTCATGCAGCTGCCAGCCACCCGGCTTAATTCGCCAGCCAAAACAGCCGGGAAGCGTTTTGCGCTCGGTCACGCTCACAAATCTGGCAAACTGATCACGTGTGATCGTACTGGTCAATCCAAATGCGTACCCGATATAGACTTCATGAACAGGCCGTTCACGGCTGGTTACCTTAGATGGAACTCCGAGAGCTTTCCCCTGAGCTTCACTCGACCCTCTGGAATAGCTGCCAGACGGTACAACAATAACTTCAGGGCAAAATACGCAGTCGCTAAAACGCTGAACAATTTCGGCAGATACCGGCATCCAACCCAGCAATGTCAAAACAACCAACCATACAAGCTTCATCGGTCACCAGCGTGTTCCGGATCATTCAGATAGTGCTCACGCAACAGGTCATCGCCATAATCTGCACCGGGCTTACGATAGATGGAATGGATGTGGTTTGAGTCAGGAATATCTTTATCCGTAATAATAAGATTGCCTTCATCATCCAAGTCCATTGCGCCCTGATTGCCACCATGATTAACGGCATTGACGTACTCGATAATCACCGAAGGCCCGTGCACCCGAAAGTAGACCGGATACCGCACATCGTTCGTAGGCCCCATCCAGGAAAAATAAACGTTTTCGATACCATCAGCCTCGATCTCCGCCATGCGTGCCTGCGCAATCTCATGATCATTGTTGTTTACGTACTCACGAATCACATCGCGGAGCATTTCCTGTTGTGCTTCGCTCATCTCGCTGGCCGGCAATCCTTCATAGGTTTCAAACACATCCAACCGGGCCGGATCGGTAAAAATATTCGGGTTCATTTGCTTCGCAATTAGTGCTTTGCGTTTTTGCGATTTATCGAGACTGCTCATCAACCGGAACGCGTATTCTTTTTCGTAGCCCATTAAATGCCAGCCGGCATACATGCCGTCGAGAATCACGGTCGGTCGCGTGCCCCAGAAGACCGGCGTCGAACCGACCTCATCGCCGATCATCGTGAAGTTCAATGCCAAATGATGTCCCTCGAATTGCCACTGCCACGGTTCGGTGCGCGAAGGCTCACCGAAGATCGCCAACCAGTAAGCACCGGAACCGCCGATAGCTCCCATCTTGAGCGCATCCTTAATACCCTGATCTTCTAATGTTTCCCAGCCGACCTTCTCACCGATCATGATATTGGCTGCCTTGAAATAGCCCTGACTGCTCAAACCGCATTGAATAAATTTATGCGCCAGAATGCGCTGCTCGGCACTCATGTCCTTCAGCGCCAGACCTTCTTCACGCTGATAAACGGTAGGAATACTGTTCAGGTAGTGCCACTTGCGGCGTTTTTCGATTTCTTCGGGAAATAGTCGCTCGGGGCCGGCCGTCACAGCAAATTCATACTGCACGAGTTTTAACTGCTCATCATCAAGTGATTCAAGCCAACGGTTTGCAAGCTCGTAACAGCGTGTCGACACATTGCTGCTGTGGGCACCGGCCTTATCGTGCGCGTGAACGGATGCTGTCGCTGACGCGAATACGATCGCCCCGGCAAACAGACCCAAAATTGTTTTGTGATTCATCAGTCATACTCCAATCAGGACGCTGTCCGCCCGGTTAGTTTTACAGCCGATGCCCTCACGATTGCATAAAGCAATATAATGAAGGCGGCTAATAAGGTGATCCACTTGATGGCGGTAAAGCCGGCTGCCAAGACAGCAAGGCCGTCAAACCGTTGCGGATATAGAAGCACTAGAACTATTTGCAGCTTGTTCTCGAGAAAATCGAATAGCGATGGCATTAGGGCAACAAGATTTAGTTGGCGCACTGCCGAAGCCGGCGGTACAAAACTTTTAAGTAGTGCACTGGTTGCCAAAGCAAGAAAACTTCCCAGCGTCAGCAACCACAGAGTTGCCTGCAGTAAGCGGTAATTTACGAACGCCTGACGGCCCGCCTCTCCGTAAGCATCTAATTGCCCATAAAAATCGCCGGGCGTATACAACAGATATTTAAAGAATGGCACGATGAGTGCGGCACCTGTACCAATAATCCGGTCAACATCGGCAGAGTTTGGCAGGATCCAGAATACATAAAGACAAAACAATGCGGTTAGCGCACTGATTGTATACCGGTTGGTTACGCCATAAATTTTGTCGGATAATCTTTTTAGCAACTTACAACTCCTGCACGCTAATCAGGCCCGTGTTCATTCAAATAATGCTCGCGCAACAGATCACGACCAAAGTTTCGCTTCGGATTCAGATAGATCGAGTGAATATGATTCGGGTCGGCGATATCGTGTTTCCCGCGTTTAAGTGTGCCATCCGCATTTAGCTTAGGTGCTGAGCGGCCACCCAGATTCGACGCATTCGCGAACTCGATCAGGACTGACGGCCCGTGCACCCGAAAGTAAACCGGGGCCTCAACACTACCGGTAGCCCCCATCCAGGCAAAGTAAATATTCTCGATACCGTCAGCTTGAATCTCAGCAATCCGCTCGGCAGCAATCTCCGCCTCGTAATTGTTGACGTACTCGAGAATTAACTCCCACAGGACGCTTCGCTGAGCAGCGTTCAGTTCTTTGGCCGCCAACCCTTCATACGACTCCAGCACATTCAGCCGGTCCGGCTCGGTAAAAATGTTATTCGCAACTGTTTCGCCTATGACAGCTTGCTGGAGCTGACCGGAACTAAGACTGCTTAACAGACGGAACGCGTGGTCTTTCTCGAAACCCATCGCGTGCCAGCCAGCAAACTCGCCTGTCTGAATCACGTTCGGGCGCGTACCCAGAAACGTTGGAGTGACGGAAATTGCTTCGCCGGCAAACGTGAAATTAAGGGCGAGATGATGTCCCTCCAGCTGCCATTGCCAAGGCTCGCCCGAACCGGGCTCACCAAACACTGCCAGCCAGTAGGCATCCATCGTGCCTACGGTGTCACTGATTTGCTTGGCCACCTGCACACCTTGATCCGGCAACTGACCCCAGCCAATGCTCTCGAGAATCATAATACCGGTCGATTTCTGATAGCCCTGACTGCTCAGCCCGCAACGAATAAGTCTGTGGGCAAGAATCCGTTGGCCAGCCTCCATCGACTTAAGTGCCAGCCCTTCTTTGCGCATATAGATTGGCGGCAGATTGTTCAGATAGTGCCAATCTTTGCGCTTGTCCTCGTCAAACGACCACTGAGCCAGTGTACGCTGCTCTGCCGTCAGTGAGTCGAGCCACTGTGTCGCCGCGGCGCTGCAGCTGTTTACAACCCGTGGCTCAACCGGCACCACATCATGGGCGGCCAAAGGAACCGGACTATGTAAACCGATGGTAAATAACAAAAACGCCGTAGCAGACCGGCCTGTAGATGCTCGCATTTGAAGCCCCGGAGATCAGAACAGCCGCGAAATTTAGAGAATGCTGGAGCCGAAATCGTCCAAAAACGTGTTTCAGGACGAATTTTCGGCAATATTTTTTCGATATTGAGTTGGAGTGACCCCGGCAAAGCGCTTAAACATCAGATTGAATGCGGATTTCGAGTTAAAACCGGAATCCAGCGCAATATCCAGCAATGACTTACCTGCTGATTGCTCTGCCTGCAGCTGCGCCTTGGCCTCTTCAACCCGCAGCCGGTTGATCTTCTGGGAAAAAGTGACTTTATCGACGCTGTTAATAACTTCGGATAACTGGCGCGCCGGCCATCCGATCTGCTCCGCAAGCTTACGGACCGTAATATCCGGATCAAGATATGGCTTATTGGCCTGAAAATACGAGTCCAATTCCTTTGCTAATTCCTGTTGCTGTCCGGTCGGGGTCTTATCGGCCTGAGTAATCTGTGCAGCCAATTCCTGCTCAGGGCCCGATACTCTTGGCATCCAGTCGGGGTCGGCCACAACCTTGAGCGCGATCACGGCCAGTGTCAGTGCAATACCTAAAGCGACAAAAACGTCCAGCAGATTCATTACGGGATCGGGAATAGCTCCAGCGATTACAAACCTGCCTGCTTGCAAGACCGCGACAGCCAGATAGAGCAGCAAAGCCGACCTGACCCAAGCCACTGCCTGAGAGACTGATGACGCACGGGATTGCTCGATGGTAATGGCGTACTTACGCAGTTCACGAAAACCGGCGAACACAGCAACGAACTGGATCGCCGTTAACAGAATGCCCGGCACGGCTGTATCTGCATATCCCAAAGCGAGAATAACGCCGCCAAAAGCAACGGCAACTAGTACCAACAGCGCGCCTGACAGATCAAGACTGCACTGGCGCAACAGGCTCTTGATTGCCAGATAAATTAACGGGGCATACGCAAACGCAAGCGCATAGGAATAGCGGTCGAGCACTGTACCGGCAGCGAAGGGCAGGCGCGAGAAGGCGCCATGCACGCCTATAACGATAAAAAATACCGCGAGCAGGCGGGTACTTTGATTGCTCAGCGTCAAACCGGCCAACAGAAATGCCAGCGCAATAAATACGAACTGAAAGAAGTTGACCCACTCAAATTGCATCGGACGAGTGTATCTTTTGTTATGCTTAGACCCTAATAATTATAAAGCCGGAACGCATGGCAACCGCAGCAACAGACACCACTCATACCCCGATGATGCAGCAGTATCTCCACATTAAAGCGGAGTTCCCTGACATGCTCGTGTTTTACCGTATGGGCGACTTTTACGAGTTGTTCTACGAGGATGCCGAGAAAGCTGCAGCACTGATCGACATCACGCTGACGGCCCGTGGCAAGTCCGGCGGCAAGCCGATACCGATGGCCGGTATTCCCTATCACGCCGTCGACAACTATCTGGTCAAGATTGTCCGAGCCGGCGAGTCGGTTGCCATCTGCGAACAGATCGGTGATCCGAAAACCACCAAGGGCCCGGTTGAACGCAAAGTCGTACGCATAGTTACCCCGGGCACTCTGACCGACGAAGCGCTGCTCGACGCCAGCGCAGACAATCTCATTGCCACTGTCTGCGGCAGCAAAGGCAATTACGGTCTGGCCTGGCTGGAACTCAGCTCCGGTCGCTTCAATGTTACCGAACTGAAATCAGACGAAGCGCTGGAAGCAGAGCTCTCCCGCCTGAAACCTGCTGAACTGCTGCGCGACGAATCACTTTCGGAGTTACCGAGACCAAGCAACACGATGCCCCCGTGGCATTTTGAAACGGATGCCGCGGAACGCCTGTTATGCGAGCAGTTTGGTACCAAAGACCTGAGCGGCTTCGGTACAGATGACCTCAACGATGCGGTACGGGCAGCCGGGGCGCTACTGCAGTATGTACAGGACACTCAGCGCACCGCCCTGCCACACATCACAGGCATAAGCGTTGAGCAGCATGCTGATGGCCTGGTGATGGATGCGGCGACCCGCCGCAATCTGGAACTCGACACCAGCTTATCCGGCAATGACAAACACACGCTGGCCGGCGTTATCGACCGTTGCATCACACCGATGGGTTCGCGCCTGCTGCGTCGCTGGATTAACCGCCCGTTGCGTGATGCTGTAACGCTTGGCAACCGCTACGCAGCGATCGATGCCATTCAGAATGCAGGCACAGACGATATTAATGACATTCTCAAAGGCATCGGTGATCTCGAGCGCATCCTGTCGCGGGTAGCATTGCTCACCGCCCGCCCGCGTGACCTGGCGCAACTCGGCGATGCACTGAACGTTTTGCCGCAACTCTGCACACAGGTTGCAGCACTCGAGGCCGAGCTGCCGCAGCAACTGGTTAGCCGCATCGGCGAACATCCCGGCAGCGCCGCCCTGCTCGCCTCGGCGGTGATTGAAAACCCGCCAATGCTAATTCGCGACGGTGGCGTGATTGCTGAAGGCTACGATGCCGAGCTGGATGAACTGCGCAACCTAAGCAGCAACGCCGATCAGTTTCTGGTCGATCTTGAAACCCGTGAGAAAGAGCGCACCGGTATTCCAACGCTGAAAGTGGGTTACAACCGGGTTCACGGCTATTTCATCGAGATCAGCAAGGGTCAGTCGGAAAAGGCGCCCGAAGAGTACATTCGCCGCCAGACGCTTAAGGGTGCCGAGCGCTACATCACTCCCGAACTGAAAGAGTTCGAGGACAAAGTGTTGAGCGCCCGCGAACGCGCCCTCGCCCGCGAGAAGCATCTGTATGACGAACTGCTGCAGAAGTTACTTGGCGTGCACACCGAGTTGAGCACGCTGGCAACGGCGGTTGCCGAACTCGATGTGCTTGTGAATCTCGCCGAACGCGCTACCACACTGAACTACTGTGCACCGAAGCTCACCAGACAGCCGGGCTTACGCATTAAAGGCGGCCGGCATCCGGTGGTCGAGCAGGTACTGGATGACCCGTTCATCGCCAACGATCTTGAGATGCATCCGAAGCGCCGCTTGCTGATTATTACCGGCCCGAACATGGGCGGTAAATCGACATACATGCGACAGACGGCATTAATTACCGTGCTCGCCCATATCGGCAGCTACGTGCCGGCAGACTCTGCCGAGATCGGCCCGGTGGACCGGATCTTTACCCGTATCGGTGCTGCCGATGATTTGTCCAGCGGGCGCTCCACCTTCATGGTCGAAATGACCGAAACTGCCAACATCCTGCACAACGCCACTGATCAGTCACTGGTACTGATGGATGAAATCGGCCGTGGCACCAGCACTTTCGACGGCCTGTCACTGGCCTGGGCGGCAGCGGCCTTTATCGGCAAACAGGTACAGGCCTATACGCTGTTCGCGACTCACTACTTCGAACTGACAGCACTCGGCGGCGAACTGCCCGGCTGCGTGAACGTGCATCTGGATGCCACCGAGCATGGCGGCAAGCTGGTGTTTATGCATTCGGTGAAAGAAGGCCCGGCCAACAAGAGTTACGGACTGCAGGTTGCCGCACTGGCGGGCGTGCCCAAACCGGTAGTGAATTCCGCTAAGAAGTATCTGGCAACACTGGAAGAAGAAGCTGCGCGTCATCACGAAGAAGCGCAAAAGCAGACTACGCTGAACTTTGACAGTCTCCCGGTAGAAGCCGCGAATGAACCGGCTAATCGACCGGACCCGCTGCGCGAAAAGCTCGACAGCATCAATCCGGATGATCTGTCGCCGCGCGAGGCACAACAGCTGCTCTACGAACTCAAAGAAGCAGGCGAAGAATAAACCGGCGAAGAAAAAAAAGACCCGCCGATATGGGGCGGGTCAGTCAGACTGTTTCAGACTGTCAATCTGGAGATAAAAACGTCTGTAGATAAATTCTTTGCAGCGACACCTTGTCAGTTAGCTTTGGCGACGAAAGCGCCAACCCAACATGCCCAGCGCAGAACCCAGCAACCAAACTGATGCCGGTACCGGCACGCTGGTGAGTTCTACATAGGCCCATGACTGATACAGGTCATCGACCGAATTGCCGGCATTGAATTCGATCGTGATGGTGTTGGTCGCGTAGGCAGACAAATCTATAACGAATGTCGTCCAGCCCGTGTTTTCCAAAATTCCATCATCGGTCGCACTCAGCTCGCCAGCCGAGCGCGAATGCACAACAATGCCCTCCACCAGCACCTGAAACCCCGGGTCGTCATAGGTATCGTAATCCCAGGTGTAGTAGTCATAGTGGACCCAGATCTCGGTGTAACTTGGATTGCTGATATCGACCACCTGACTCAGCTCGTGACTATCAATATCGGCTACAGAAGCATCGCCGGTGATGTCGTTCAGGTCGTTACCGTCATGATCAACCGTACCCAGCCATGCCGAGAAGTTACCGTCATAAACATAGGTGCCCTGGACGCCAACCTGTCCGGCCGTAGTCCAGCCGGTGGTATCGCCCGTTTCAAAGTCTTCGGTCACGACAAATGCATTCGCGCTCGTAACGGTCGCAAGCATTGCCAAAGCTATTGCCAGAGCCATCATGTGCTTCTTGAGCTTATTCATGTCTGTGCCCTTTGGAATCGTCTGAATTCGCAGACGCAGTTCCATTTAAGTTAGGGAAATTATGAATAAGTTAAGTAATACTGGCGTTGCGCCAGCACACAGATTTCAGACCGAAACCAAATATTTTGGTGACACAGTTCACAGTATTTTTCTTATGTGAAAGGAAACGCCGGTTTTTCTAGATGCAGGTCACAAAACCATCTGCCCTGCATCCTGACGGGATGAACGCGGCTGTTTAACTAAAAAGTGTAAGCAACACCGGCGTAGGGACCGCTCATCCGGAAGTCGGCGATCATAGTTCGCCCTTCAATAGAGTAGTCGAATTTGAAATCGATCCGACGGTATCCGGCCAGCACTTCCAGCGCCGATGAGTCGAAGGGAAACAGATAGCCGGCAGACAAATTGTAGTTGCCGTAGTCCATATCAAAACCACCGAAATCACCGGATATCCACTGTATTGCGACTTGCGCCGACCAACGACCCCAGCGGCGACGCAGATCACCGGCGATATAGCCAAACGGTGTGTTGCTGTCGACCACAATGCCTTCGCCTATCTCAGGGACTAAAGCGATGTCCAGCGTCGTACGGCCAAAGCCGAGACCAACGGAAGCAATCCATTTTTCATTCTGCACAAACTCGTAGTTCGCATTGATCAGCGTGATCTTTACATCGATATCGCTGGACACCGGTGTGTCAGTGCTTATCGGTGGTATCGGCGGTATATCAATTTCCGCCACCGCAAACCCTTCACCGGTGTAGTTGGTGGGGAGGTAATCAAGGCTGACCCGCCAGCGTTTGTAGCGTGCACCCAGGCGAAACTGGAAAGCCCGGGCCGTGCCTAAGCCTAGACTGTCCGCAGTGGCATAACCGCTGCCGATGCCCCGGTTAATCAGTATGTCGCCTTCAATATCACGCGGACCGAAAACCGCCGCACCGAAGAACTGCCAGTCAGAGCCTGTCTGCGACGAGGCAATGTCTTCGGCTGCCTCGACCACCGGCACACACAGCAGCAATGCCGGAATCAGACGAATTAGGTGGCGACAACGCATCAGAACCATCCAAAGGTAGAATAAGGACAACAACACAACGGATGATAATAATGAAAGCGGCGGTTATAGAGCAATTCGGGAATGCCTCGGTTCTGGAAGTAAAGCAGGTGGAGTTGCCGGAACCCGGCCCCGGTCAGATTCTCGTCCGGGTACACGCTACCAACGTCAACCCGATCGACTGGAAGATGCGCGAGGGACAGATGGCCGCGCGCTACGGAGAAGAGTTTCCGATGATCCTTGGCTGGGACTGCTCCGGCGTTGTCGTTGAGACCGGCGCTGACGTTACTTCTTTCGCCATCGGCGACGAGGTCATTGCCCGCTCAGACGTAGGAACCGGCAGATGCTATGCCGAGTATGCCGTTATCAATATCGCCACCGCCGTCAGGAAACCGGAAAAACTGTCACATACTGAAGCAGCCTCGCTACCTCTCACCGGGCTAACGGTCATTAACAGCCTGGTGCATTGCGCGAACCTGCAATCGGGACAAAGCATATTAATCGTCGGTGGTTCCGGAGGCGTTGGCACACTCGCCATCCAGATAGCCAAAACGATTGGTGCCGAAGTAACGTCCGTCAGCAGTAGCAAAAACCTCGAACTAGCCGGCTCGCTGGGGGCAGATCATGTGATCGACTACGAGTCTGCCAATCCGCTGTCAGGGAACGTGAAGTACGATGTGATTTACGACACCGTAGGCGCGCACAATCTTGAGAACGCAAAACCGGCGCTGAAACCCGAAGGTGTGTACGTGACCTTAGTCCCCGTTCCAGGTATCGATTTCTTTATTCCGGGACAAAGTTCCCGCGAACCCGGTGCGGGCTACTTCGTCGCCTGGACGCCGGCCGCAGCTGATTTGGAAACACTGACGAACTGGGTGAATTCCGGCGCAGTTCAACCGGTCATCGACAGCGTGTATCCGCTGGACAAAATCAGCGAAGCGCATGAACGCAGCGAAACTGAACGCGCTGTGGGAAAAATTGTCATAGAGGTACATACGGACGACTAGCCGAAAAGACATACGTCAACCGAAAGGCCTGTCCGTACGTTATATAGTTGTATCGGGAAGCAACGGAGAGCTGCTTATGAAGTCCCCTTCGAATCTCCAGACGATAGTGCTACTTGGCACCGCTTTACTCGTCTGCTCCACCGCCGTAGCCAGCGACAAATCCCGGCAGCAGGAGCAGGCCAGACTGGACAAGATCTGCTACGACACGCGCCAGCAACTCATTGCCCCGCAAAAGAAGGCGGTGATCGCAGAATGCGTACAAGAACAGAAACGCACTAAAGCGCAGAAAGACCCACAAGCCTACTGCGAGAACTTTTATCGTGATTATGGCGAGCGCTCGGGTCGCAAACGCGCCATGTATATGGATATTCCCGAGTGCCAGAGAGCTGAAGAATTTCAGCACAGCACCCGCAGTACACGCTAGACGTCTAACCCGAACACATCCTCAGCAGACATAAAAAAGGCCCCGCAATGCGGGGCCTTTCTCTTAGCCTGCGGCTAAGTTCTTACCATCTGTAGCCAACGCTCAGCATGTATTCACGCGGCGCCAGCGGGGTACGGATATTCGTACCGTTACCGGCGATACCTGAAACGATGTCGTTGCTGTCGGTCAGGTTCTTCGCTCTGAGAGTGATATCCCAGCCGCCGTCAGGCTGACGAAAACCGAAACGACCGTTCATACGGGTGTAGCTCGGCACTTCCAGTACGTTGTTGATGGTGGCGTAGTAAGAACTGACGTAGTTCACGTCGGCACCCAGCACCATCTGCCAGCTTGAACCAATGCCAGGTGTCCAGTCCGCACCGACACGCAGTGTGTTACTCGGCAGACCTGCAAGACGGCCCTGATTGGTATCCGGCAGATTCTCCTGAGCACCTTCACTAATGCTCTCGCTCATCCAGCTACCGATCAGGAACGCGTTAACGCTCGGGATGGGCACCCAGTTGGCTTCCAGTTCGAGACCATATACTTCCGCAGAACCAACGTTCAGCGTCGGGAATACCAGAGTTTGCTGAGCGATAGACGTCTGCTGCATATCTTTGTAGTCAGCATAGAACGCGGCGACATTGACACGCACTGTGTTCTCAATGAACTGGCTCTTCAGACCGAGCTCAGCAGAGTTAACTTTCTGCGGCTTGTAGATGTTGTCCGCGCAAGGGTAGATACCCAGGCAGAGAGTCTGGAAACCACCAGCCTGGAAACCCTGAGAGAGCGATGCATACCAGGTCAACTCGTCCGTTGGCGAATACTGCACAAGCAGACGCGGATCAAATTCAGAGTAATCAACCTTCTGATTCAGCGTCCATTCGTTCGGGTCGAAGTTTTCGTCATAACAGGTAAGCGAGAAGTCAAAATCGTTAACGGTACATTCGTTCGTAAACTTCTTGTCTTCCTTGGTGTAACGGGCACCAAGCGCCACAGACCAACGCTCGTTGAAGTTCCAGGTGCCGTCAACATAGAGCGCCAGACTCTGGGTATCAGTCTTGGATGCTTCATTAATATCTGCTGAAGCGAGCGGGATTGACGGGTTGTAGTTCTGCTTACCTTCTTCGTTGAGGAAGAACAGACCGGCCGTCCAGTTCAGGCGCTCATCAAACGCCAGACCCTGCAACAGGAACTCCTGGGTGAAGGTCTCATTATTTGAATTGGAGTTAATCAGTACGCCCTGCGCACCACCGTTACCGCCATTGGTCGGGAAGCCCGGTGGTACACCGCCGTTCAGGTCGAAGCGGAACGTGTCATCTGTGTCGATGAAACCGGTGATCGATTTAAGTGTTGCGCCACCGAAGTCCCAGGCCAGCTCCAGCATGATGTCAGACTGCTTGGTCTTACCCAGACCTGCCGATTCATCAGGAACCAGCGTGTCGTAAAAGCCTTCTACCGGCTCACCCGGGATACTGGCCGGAGCAGTAGACGGGCCGTAAGGAATACCGTTGTAGCCGTCGTTTTCATTGTCGACATAGCCGAGTGACAGTTTGGCACTGAACATCTCACCACCAAACCAGTTGGCTTTGGCACGCAAACCTTTGTTGGTGTACTCGCCCAAAGGCTTGCCGCCTTCAGAACCGCGGGTAATCCAGCCTTCGCCACGGTCGTGATAAAGACCGGAGATAGACAAGCCGAGACCATTGAGCACTTCACCACCAACAGAGGCTTTCACTTTGCTGGTTTCGTAGTTGCCGTAAGCAATGGATGCGTCGGCGTAGAAGTCTTCGGTCGGCTCGCGCGTTACAACCTTAATCGCACCGGCGATGGTGTTACGACCGTACAAAGTACCCTGCGGGCCACGCAGCACCTCGATACGTTCGATGTCGGCAAGATCCAGGTTGGCTGATGCCAGACGACCGTTGTAAACGTTGTCCAGATAAATACCGACCGGCGACTCCGATGCGATGAAGCCCGGATTCTGTACACCGGCACCACGCATAAAGAGCTGAATGGTCGATTGGTTTGCTGTAACAGCGTAGGTCTGCAAACTCGGTACGGCAGCACCAAGGTCAATTGTCTGATCAAGCTGCAAACGCGCCTGATCTTCCATAGAAAACGCACTGACCGCGATGGGCACATCCTGCAAGTCCTGTGCACGACGCTGTGCGCTTACGGTAATTTCTTCCACCTGTGCCTGAACGGCAGGTGCAACTATCACTGCTGCAGCCAGTAGCCACGTTGAGCGAATAAACTTCATCGGTAACTCCCCCAATGATTGAAACATCCAGCATGAAACCCATCCCTGAGTTTCACCCTCCTCATCACCGAATATTTCACATTTGAAGAGCTATGACTATGCGAAAAGTGCGTATCGACCGGTAAAATCCTCACAGTGGTGGTTAGCGTGCCGCCCCCTGCCAGCATTTCGCGGCACAAAAAAACGGGCCGAAGCCCGCTTTTTTACACGCAATCAACGAACTAGCTGATGATTATGCGCTTTTCGGCTTCTCACGCAGCCGCACACCCACTTCACGCAGTTGCGCAGAAGATACGGGGCCCGGCGCATCGGTCAGCAGACAAGAAGCCGACTGTGTTTTCGGGAATGCGATAACGTCGCGGATGCTGGATGCACCGGTCATCAGCATAACCAGGCGGTCGAGACCGAAGGCCAAACCACCGTGCGGCGGGCAACCGTATTTCAGAGCGGTCAGCAGGAAACCGAATTTTTCTTCGGCTTCTTCATCAGAGATACCGAGCAGTTCGAATACAGCCGACTGCATCTCGGCATTATGAATACGTACAGAACCGCCACCGAGTTCGGTGCCGTTCAATACCAGATCGTAAGCACGTGACAGCGCTTCACCCGGATTCGCTTTCAATGCTTCCGGATCGTCATCTTTCGGTGCGGTGAACGGGTGGTGTAACGCGTTCCAGCGTTTGTCGTCCCATTCGAACATGGGGAAGTCGACCACCCACAGCGGCTCCCATTCGCCCTGCACGAGATCACGGTCGTGACCGATCTTCACACGCAGTGCACCCAGCGCATCGTTCACAACGGTGGCCTTATCGGCACCGAAGAACACAATATCGCCAGCCTCAAGGCCAAGGCGTTCGGTCATGCCGGCAATGGTGGCGTCCGGCAGGAACTTCAGAATCGGTGACTGCATACCGTCACGACCCTGCGCAGGATCCTGCACTTTAATGTAGGCCAGACCTTTCGCGCCGTAACGGCCGACGAAGTCGGTGTAGTCATCGATTTCTTTACGTGACAGCTCAGCACCGCCGGTCAGTTTCAGTGCAGCTACGCGACCTTTGGGATCGGCAGCCGGACCGGCGAACACTTTAAATTCAACGCCGTCCATCAGGTCTGCAACATCGACCAGTTCCAGCGGAATACGCAGATCCGGACGGTCAATACCGAAGCGGCGAATGGCTTCCGCGTAGGTCATACGCGGCAACGGATCCGGGAAGTCGACATCCAGCACGTCTTTAAAGAGCTTGCGGATCAGGCCTTCCATCATCGTCATGATCTGATCTTCACTCATGAACGACATCTCGACGTCGAGCTGGGTGAATTCGGGCTGACGGTCGGCACGCAGGTCTTCATCACGGAAGCAGCGGGCAATCTGATAGTAGCGGTCCATGCCGGACATCATCAGCAACTGCTTGAACAGCTGCGGTGACTGCGGCAGTGCGAAGAACTCGCCCTGATGTGTGCGACTCGGCACAACATAGTCGCGGGCACCTTCCGGTGTCGCACGAGTCAGAATCGGTGTTTCGATATCGAGGAAGCCGTTATCGTCCATGTAGTTACGCAGTACGCTGGTGATGCGGGCACGCAGCTTCATACGCTCGGCCATGTCTTCACGGCGCAGGTCGAGGTAACGGTATTTAAGACGCAGGTCTTCGCTGGCGTTTTCGTCGTGATGGAACGGTGGTGTTTCAGATGCGTTCAAAATGACCAACTCGGTGGCCAGCACTTCAACTTCACCACTGGGCATGTTCGGGTTAACCGTGCCTTCCGGACGGGCGCGAACTTTACCTTTGATGTTGAGAACAAACTCACTGCGGACACGCTCGGCCAGAGCAAACAGTGCCGGGTCATCGGGATCGCAAACGATCTGCAAAATGCCTTCACGATCACGCAGATCGATGAAGATCACGCCACCATGGTCGCGGCGGCGATGCACCCAACCGGCAACCTGTACTTCCTCGCCAATCAGCGAGGCATTCACTTGACCACAATAATGTGTACGCATGGGTAAAAAACCTGAAAACGGCCGCCAAAAACGAGGATTAATCCGGGTGGCTCAGAGGAGCCCCGAAACGGCCAAAAAGCTATAGCGGGCGGGAATGTTAAGACTGCGGGGGTTCTTTCGCAAGTTTGGCTGTGCCCGGGAGGCCATCGCCGTCCCAGTCAGGCACCACAACCCCCAGAGAGACCACCATTTGCAGGGCCTCCTCGATCTCCATATCGAGCTCGATCACATCCTTCTTGGGCACCATAAGAATGAGGCCGGACGTGGGGTTCGGGGTGGTCGGGACAAATACACAGACCACTTCCTCACCGGTACGGGACTGCACTTCGCCGAGGTCGTCAGAGGTCTGGAAACAGAGGCTATACAGACCTTTTCGGGGGTACTCGATCAACATCACCCTGCTGAAGGAGCGGGTGTTGTCCGAAAACACAATCTCGGCAAACTGCTTGGCGGCCGAGTACACCGAGCGCACGAGCGGAATCTTGTCGAGCAGATTCTCCCAGAAATGCACCAACCGGCGGCCGAGGATGTTGGCCACCAGCATGCCGGTGATCAACAAGACGGCCAGGGTAAGAAGAATACCGAGACCGGGTATACGAAAGCCCAGAAGGGTTTCGGGACGGTACGCATAAGGGATGAGCAGCAGCGTCTGGTCCATCAGATCGACCAAAATCTTGATCAGAACAATAGTGACGCCAAGCGGCACCCAGACCAATAAACCTGCAACCAGAAATTTGCGCACGCGTTTCACCCGACTTTGCTCTTGTTCTTAAGACCCGAAACTGCCTGAGCCATCCGAGCACTATCGTGCGGCAAGAGCGAAGACCGCACAAGTAACAATCACGTTACAGAAGCGCCTATGTAGAGATTCGGCTCAGGAATCGCCTGCTTTGGACGATGAAGACGACGAAGACGAAGACGAAGACGATGAAGCGCCGTCGGCGATATTGCGCTTGTCACCGGTTTTGAAGTCGGTTTCATACCAACCGCTGCCTTTGAGACGGAATTTCGGTGCCGACAGCAACTTCTTCAGTGAATCCTGACTGCATTCAGGGCAGGTGGTCAGCGGCGCATCGCTGATCTTTTGCAGCGCATCAAAGATGTGGCCGCAATCTGCGCACTGATATTCGTAAATAGGCATATCCAACAACTCCGTAATCCCGCCTGAAGCCTCACATCGCCGTGGCGGGGGTGCACTTTTTAGTGATTTGCGCTTAAAAAATCAAGCCTTTAACACAAAGGAGCCGGACGCCTGAGGCACTCAGACGCCCGGCCCGGGCAATGTAAAGCAGACTAGGCCGCTTTCTTGAACGCAATGTCGTCCGAGTCGAGATCCACGGCAATCGTGTCGCCCGGTGCGAAGTCGCCCGACAGAATCTGCTGAGCCAGCGGATTCTCAACGCGCTGCTGGATGGCCCGCTTCAGCGGCCGCGCCCCGTAGACCGGGTCGAAGCCGGCTTCCGCCAGTCTGTCCAGTGCAGCATCGGACAACGACAAAGTAATGTCGCGATCGGCCAAACGCTTCTGCAACGACGCCAGCTGAATCGTGACAATCTCACGGATCTGTTCCTGCACCAGCGGATGGAACACAACGACATCGTCGATGCGGTTAATGAACTCGGGACGGAAGTGCTGTCCGACAACTTCCATCACCGCGTCTTTCATTTCGTCGTAACGGTCATCAGCATTGCCTTCGCCGGCCAGTTCCTGAATCCGCTGCGAGCCCAGGTTCGAGGTCATCACAATAATCGTATTGCGGAAGTCGACCGTGCGACCCTGACCATCGGTGAGGCGACCATCGTCGAGCACCTGCAACAGAATATTGAACACATCCGGATGCGCCTTCTCGACTTCGTCGAGCAACACCACCGAATACGGTCTGCGGCGCACGGCTTCCGTCAGGTAACCGCCCTCTTCGTAACCGACATAGCCAGGCGGTGCACCGATCAGTCTCGCCACAGAGTGTTTCTCCATGAACTCCGACATATCAATGCGTACCAGCGCCTCTTCGGTATCGAACAGGAACTCGGCCAGTGCCCGGGTCAGCTCGGTTTTACCGACACCGGTCGGGCCCAGGAACAGGAACGAGCCATTCGGCCGGTTCGGATCGGCAAGGCCTGCACGCGAACGGCGAATCGCATTCGACACTGCAGTAACCGCCTCATCCTGACCGATCACGCGGGTGTGCAGCGCATCTTCCATGCGCAGCAGGCGCTCACGCTCGCCTTCAAGCATGCGGCTCACCGGCACACCGGTCCATTTAGAGACCACTTCCGCCACTTCTTCGTCAGTTACGCGGTTGCGCACCAGCGTGGTTTCCTGCGCCTCGGCTGCCGACGCATCTGCCAGCTGTTCTTCCAGCTGAGGAATCGTGCCGTACTGAAGTTCCGACATGCGCTGCAAGTCCTGCGCACGCATTGCTGCGTCCAGTTCAACGCGGGCACGCTCAAGCTCTTCCTTGATGTGTGTCGCACCCTGCATCGCAGCCTTCTCGCTCTTCCAGACTTCCTCAAGATCGGAATACTCTTTCTCAAGCGTAGCCAACTGCTCTTCAAGATCCTTCAGACGTTTTACTGAAGCATCGTCCGACTCTTTCTTCAGCGCTTCACGCTCAATCTTCAACTGAATGATGCGGCGCTCGAGACGATCCAGTGATTCCGGCTTCGAATCAATTTCCATACGGATACGCGACGCAGCTTCGTCGACCAGATCAATCGCCTTATCCGGCAACTGACGATCGGTGATATAGCGGTGCGACAAGGTCGCGGCACTGACAATCGCGGGATCGGTGATCTCAACGCCGTGATGCACTTCGTAGCGTTCTTTCAGTCCACGCAGAATCGCGATGGTGTCTTCCACCGTCGGCTCGTCCACCAGCACTTTCTGGAAGCGGCGCTCAAGGGCAGCATCTTTCTCGATGTACTGACGATACTCATCAAGCGTGGTGGCACCCACACAGTGAAGCTCGCCACGTGCCAGCGCAGGCTTCAGCATATTGCCGGCATCCATTGCACCTTCAGCTTTGCCGGCACCCACCATCGTGTGCAGCTCATCGATGAACAGGATAACCTGACCTTCCTGCTTCGCGAGATCGCTCAGCACGGCCTTCAGGCGCTCTTCAAACTCGCCGCGAAATTTCGCGCCGGCAATCAACGCACCCATATCCAGCGACAGCACACGCTTGTCTTTAATGCCTTCCGGTACCTCGCCGTTAATAATGCGCTGCGCCAGACCTTCGACAATGGCGGTCTTGCCCACACCGGGTTCACCGATGAGTACCGGATTGTTTTTGGTACGACGCTGCAAGATCTGGATCGTGCGGCGAATCTCATCGTCGCGACCGATAATCGGATCGATCTTGCCCTGCTCTGCGCGCTCGGTCAGATCAATGGTGTATTTCTCAAGTGCCTGACGGGCATCTTCAGCATTCGGGTCGTCAACATTCTGACCACCACGAAGTTCGTCCACGGCTTTTTCTACAGCACCACGCACGACACCGGCACCGGCCAGCAAAGTGCCGAGCGTACCTTTGTCATCGCATGCCGCCAGCACGAACAGCTCACTGGAAATGAACTGGTCGTTGCGCTGCTGCGCCAACTTGTCGGTGACGTTGAGCAGCTTGCCCAAATCATTCGAGATATGCACTTCACCGGCTGAGCCCTGCACCGACGGCAATTTATCAATCGCCTCACCCAGAGAAGACCGCAACACGTTTACACGTGCACCGGCTTTCGTCAGCAGATGACGCACACTGCCGCCATCCTGATCCAGCAGCGCCTGCATCAGATGCACCGGCTCGATAAATTGATTGTCACGACCCACGGCCAGCGACTGCGCGTCGGCCAGCGCCATCTGGAACTTACTTGTCAGTTTGTCCATTCGCATCGTTAATTCCTCTTACAGCAACCGCAGCGCATAACTGCTCACGGCCCTGCCTCATATTTGTTTAGTTACCCCAGATATGGGGCTTTTCTTAAGAATTTCAAGGAAATTTCATGCCTCTCAAACCCCTTTAAATACGGGCTTCTGACGGGCAGCGGACGTCAGTCGAGCCAAATTAACGTGGCGATTCGCCCTGTCTTGCCATCCCGGCGGTACGAGTAGAAACGCGGGTCGTCGAAGGTGCACAGACGGCTGTCGAAGATCTCGGTCACACCCGCACGCATCAGAATTAACCGGGCGAGCATTTTCAGATTAAAGAAATAGTGACCGGGACGACTGAACTCGAATGCATCTTCGTTGCCTTCGGCGAGCTGCACAAAGTGATCGAATATTTTCTGATCTATCTCATAGTTCGGTGCCGAAATCACCGGACCAAACCACGCCAGCACTTCACTGCCGGAGAACTGCTCCAGCGCATTCTGAATCACCCCTGCCTCAAGACCTTTCCAGCCGGCATGAACCGCGGCAACTCTGGTGCCTTCGCGATTGCAAAGTAACAGTGGCAAACAGTCAGCGGTCATGACGGCACACACTTTGCCCGACGCTGCTGTCCATGACGCATCCGCATCAGTGCCGGCATTAGCAGAAGCATGCTCGACCACCGTATTGCCATGCACCTGATTCAGCCACAGCGGTTGCTCCGGCAACCCGGACGCATCAACTAACAGTTCACGGTTTTTGGTGACAGCGGCGGAGTCGTCGCTGACGTGGTCGCCCAGATTGAGTTCATCAAAGGGGGCTTTGCTGACACCTCCGGCCCGCGTAGTAGCAAACGCCCGCACGTTAGGAGGTGCAGGCCAGTCGGGTGCGATGAGCTCTAATTGTTGTTGTTTTGCTCCGGCCATCTAAGTGCATTCAGGTCAGCAGCGCTAACCGATGTCTTGTCCGATACCTTGTCTGACATTAACTGTAACAAACTTATCAAGTCTTCCGGCATGTCGGCGAATAACTCAATGTCCTCGCCACTTACGGGGTGCGCAAAAGCGAGCCTGAAAGCGTGCAATGCCTGTCTGCGGAAGCCATGCAGCGCCTCCTGTAGCGCCTCGCTGGCACCCGGAGGCATTACCAGTCTGCGGGTATACAGCGGGTCACCCACCAACGGATGCTTCTCATGCGTCATATGCACGCGAATCTGATGGGTACGACCCGATTCGAGTCGGCAGGCCACCAAAGTGAAATGATCAAAACGCATTAGTACACGGTAATGCGTTACTGCCGGCTTACCGGTTTGTGAAACCGCCATTTTGGTGCGGTGCTGCGGGTGGCGGCCCACCGGCGCGTCGACTGTGCCGCCGGCCGTTAAACGCCCCAGACAGACCGCACGATACTCTCGCGAAATTTCCCGTTGCTCGAGCGCCCTGACCAAACCGGTGTGTGCAGGCAAACTGCGGGCAACGATCAACAAGCCGCTGGTGTCTTTATCGAGACGATGAATGAGCCCTGCACGGGGCAAGGCCGACAGGTTCGGGTCGTAAGCAAGCAAGCCGTTCACCAGCGTGCCGGTGTGATTACCGGCACCGGGATGCACTACCAAACCGGCGGGCTTGTTAATGACGAGCAGATGCTCATCTTCGAAAACGATATCGAGATCCATCGGCTCCGGCTGAGCCTCGGTGACCTCTTCCGGTTCCGGCAGCAACTCAACCTGCTGGCCCACGCTCACCGCCTGTTTGGGTGCGACAGATTCACCGTCGAGCAGCGCGCGGCCGTTCTGCACCCAGGCCTTCAGGCGCGAACGGGAGTATTCCGGGAACATAATTGCCAGCGTACGGTCGAAACGATTGCCGTCACAGTCCTCAGGCACTGGCGCAGACAGGACTCCGGTCTCAGGATCCTCCTGAATGCCGCTAGCCGTATCGGTTTCGGATTGTTCGGTCATCAGCGCTCCGCCAATCAGACATTCGCCGCAACGGCCCCATAGTGGATGGCCCAAATCGGCGACAAGAATGCAGAGATATTACGCTATACTGCACCCGCCTGCGCAGCCGCAGGCCCCGCTTATAGAACAGAATCGCAGGATTTTAGACACCACCATGCCCCGCTTTTTAACCATGCTGCTCATCGTTTTGCTGGCCGTTGGCGTCAGCACCGGCTGCAGTAAAAAGAAAAAAGATGACCGCGACATGAAATCGCCTGCGAGCGAACTCATGAAAACGGGCGATCGCTCGCTAAAAGCCGGCAACTGGAATAACGCAATCCGCGCCTACGAAACTCTGGAAGCCCGCTTCCCCTTCGCCAAAGAAACCAAGCAGGCGCAGCTGAATCTGATTTACGCCTACTACTCAAACGGCGAACCGGAAGCCGCGCTGGAAGCCACCGAACAATTCGAACGCGAAAACCCGACCCACCCGCGTATGGATTACGCTTTATATATGCGTGGCCTCGCACAGTTCTCGGGTGAGAAAGGCCTGACGCATAAGTACATGGGTGTTGATGTCAGTCGCCGCCCGCCGGTAAAAGCCGAAGAATCGTTTATCGCATTCAACCAGTTATTGCGACGCTTCCCGGACAGCAAGTATGCACCGGACGCACGGCAGCGCATGCTGTTCCTGCGCAACCGGCTTGCTGAACATCAGAATCACATCATCGTCTACTACTACGACCGCGGCGCTTTTGCCGCTGCTGCCAACCGCGCCAACGAATCGCTGGTGCGCTACAACGGCGCACCCGAACTGGAAACCACGCTCATTCTGCTGGTGAAATCGTACAGGCAGCTCGGCATGCAGGATCTGGCGGACGATGCGTATGAAGTGTTGATGGCGAACTTCCCGGATGCCCGCCTGGAAAGCATTAAGCCGCCCTGGTACCAGTTCTGGCGTTAGGCCGGAGAAAGTAAATCAGGATTCGCGGCCGTAACCCGAGGTGATCGGGTAGCGCCAGTCACGGCCGAAGGCCCGGCCACTGATGCGGACACAAGGCGGCGATTGCCGGCGCTTGTATTCGTTCCGCCGCACCATCGCCAGCACACGCCCTACCGTTTCACGGTCAAAACCTTTCGCAGCAATTTCATCGACAGAGCTGTCGTCGATCATCAGTGCGTCAAGAATAGCGTCCAGCACTTCGTAGTCGGGCAACGAGTCACTGTCTTTCTGATCGGGACGCAACTCGGCGGATGGTTCGCGGGTAATCACCCGCTCGGGAATAACCGGCGATAACGAGTTACGGTAACGCGCCAGTTTATAAACCAACGTTTTGGTGCAATCTTTGATGGGCGCAAAACCACCGGCCATATCGCCATACAAGGTGGCATAGCCGACAGCCATCTCACTCTTGTTGCCTGTAGTCAGCACCATGCGACGACTCTTGTTAGAGATCGCCATCAGCAGCACGCCACGCGAGCGTGCCTGAATATTTTCTTCAGTGGTATCGGCGTCGAGACCTTCAAACATCTCTTCAAGCAAACCGCCTGCCGCAGTCACCATCGTTTCGATCGGAATTTCCTGATAATCGACATTTAATGCACGCGCCTGACGGGCTGCATCTTCGAGGCTGATATCGGAGGTGTAGTGATACGGCATCATGATGGCCTGCACCGCATCAGCGCCCAGCGCATCGACGGCGATAGCCAGCGTCAGCGCCGAATCAATCCCGCCCGACAAACCGATGACCACGCCTTCAAATCCGTTCTTGCGCACATAATCGTGCACGCCCATAACAATGGCCTGATAAATACGGGCTTCGGTGCTTTCTGCTTTGGCAATCGCACCGCTCACCTGCTGCCCGGCTGCAGGGTCTACCTCAACGCAGAACAGGCCGGCCTCAAACGAAGGTGCACGCATACCGATTTCGCCGGCTTTGTCGACCGCGAACGAGCCGCCGTCGAACACCAGCTCATCCTGCCCACCTGTCAGGTTCTGATAAACAATGGGCAGCCCCAGATCACGGGCGCGTTCGGCAACAACATCTTCACGCTGCTTCTGCTTGCCCTGCTCATAGGGTGAGCCGTTAAGCACAACCAGCATCTCGGCACCGGCTTCAACAGCCGCCGCCGCAGGTGACTTCGACCAGATGTCTTCACAAACGACCACACCGACCTGCACACCCGCCACATCCACTACCAGAGGCTCTTTGCCTTTGCGGAAGTAACGGCGCTCATCGAAAACGCTGTAGTTGGGCAGACGCCATTTACGGTAGTTGGCCTGTTGTTTGCCATCTGACATGACTGCGGCCGAGTTATACAGGCCTTTAGTGGCGTATTCGGGATAGCCGAGCATCACGGTAATGCCCGTGGAGGCGGCAGCAATGGCTTCCAGAGCTTTGGTGACCTGATGTTTCAGGCCCTGATGCATCAGGAGATCTTCGGGAGGATAGCCGCACAAAGCAAGTTCCTGGAATACCACCAGATCGGCTTGTTCCAGATCACGCGCAGCTTCAATAGCCGCGATGATCTGCCGGGTATTCCCCGGCACATCACCGACAAGCAAATTGAGTTGCGCTAAAGCGACTTTGAGTCGGGCCATGAACTACTCTGCACAAATGACAGGAGTATTGATTATGGATTTAGCCGCCGAGCAGTTCCAGCATTGCGCTGCCGAGTTCAGCCGGTGAACGGACGGTTTTAACGCCGGCTGCTTCCAGAGCCTCATACTTGGCCGCGGCGGTGCCTTCACCACCGGAAATAATCGCACCGGCATGACCCATGCGTTTGCCCGGAGGTGCGGTAACACCGGCAATATAAGAAACCACCGGCTTGCTGACGTGGTCTTTAATATAGCGGGCCGCGGCTTCCTCATCGGTACCGCCGATCTCACCCACCATGATGATGCCTTCGGTAGCAGGATCCTTCTCGAACAGCTCGAGGCAGTCGATGAAGTTCATACCGCGCACAGGATCACCGCCGATACCGACACAGGTGGTCTGGCCGAGACCGTTCTGCGTGGTCTGATAAACCGCTTCATAAGTCAGCGTACCTGAACGGGAGATAACGCCGATTTTGCCGGGCTGGTGAATGAAGCCGGGCATGATGCCGATCTTGCACTCGCCCGGAGTGATGATGCCCGGGCAGTTCGGGCCGATCAGACGACAGTCGTAGTCTTTAAGCGCCGCCTTAACTTTCACCATATCCAGTACCGGAATACCTTCGGTGATGCAGACGATCAGTTCTACACCGGCGTCGGCTGCTTCAAGAATGGCATCAGCAGCAAACGGTGCAGGCACATAAATCAGGGAAACATCAGCACCGGTAGCGGCAACCGCTTCGTGGGCTGAATCAAACACGGGTACACCGAGGTGCTCACTACCGCCACGACCCGGCGTTACACCGGCGACGATCTGCGTGCCGTATTCCATGCACTGTTCAGCGTGGAAAGAACCCTGGCGACCGGTCAGGCCCTGCACCAGAATCTTGCTGTCTTTATTAACGAGAATACTCATTTCAAAACGTTCCTTTTAACAACCGCGCTTAGGCAGCAGCAGCTGCAACAACTTTTTCGGCAGCGTCACTGAGATCAGTCGCTGCGGTAATCGCCAGACCGCTGTCGGCCAGCATCTGACGACCCTTCTCAACGTTGGTACCTTCGAGGCGGACAACCACAGGCACTTCAACCTGCACCTGTTTCACTGCTTCGATGATGCCCTCGGCAATCACGTCACAACGGACAATGCCGCCGAAAATGTTCACCAGAATGGCTTCAACAGAAGGGTTACTGAGGATCAGTTTGAACGCGACTGCAACGCGCTCAGCGGTTGCACCACCACCAACGTCGAGGAAGTTGGCCGGGGTACCGCCGTACAACTGGATCACGTCCATGGTCGCCATCGCCAGACCGGCACCGTTCACCATGCAGGCGATGTTGCCATCGAGAGAGACGTAGTTCAGGTCGTGTTCGGAAGCGGTACGCTCACGTTCGTCTTCCTGCGAGGTATCACGCAGGGCAACCAGTTCTGGCTGGCGGAACAGCGCGTTGCCTTCGATGCCCACTTTGGCATCAAGCACGTGCAGTTCGCCTTTGTCGTTGACGATCAGCGGGTTGATTTCAATCATCTCCGCATCGCATTCCCAGATCAGCTTGTACAGGTTCGCGGTCAATGCCATGAACTGTTTCATCTGGTTGCCATCGAGTTCCAGAATCTTGCCAAGCTTGCGCGCCTGCCAGGGCTGAAAACCGGCAGCAGGATTCACTGCAACGGTGACGATCTTCTCAGGGGTTTCTTCAGCGACTTCTTCGATGTCCATGCCGCCGGCAGCTGATGCCATGAAAGACACCTGCTCGGCACCACGGTCAACAAGCACACTTAAATACAGTTCCCGCTCGATGTTGCTACCCGCTTCAACGAACACCAGGTTGATCGGCAGGCCTTCGGCACCGGTCTGTTTAGTAACCAGACGTTCGCCGAGCATAGCTTTTGCAGCCGCTTCGACTTCGTCGAGTGATTTGGCCAGCTTGACGCCACCGGCTTTACCACGGCCACCGGCGTGGACCTGTGCTTTAACGACCCAGAGATCGCCACCCAAACGCGATGCGGCTTCGCGGGCTGCTTTCGGTGAATCCGCCACTTCGCCCGCTGATACGGGGATGTTGTAGCGGGCAAACAGCTGCTTAGCCTGATATTCATGCAGGTTCATTGGTTCTGTCTTTCCTTAAAAAGGGTTCCGGATCAGCATGACCCGGGCCGGAGAATCGGCTGGTTTTTGCAGTAGGCGCGTATTGTGGTCGAAAGCTGCCCCGAGTTAAACCGTTTCCGGCACGCGAAAATCTCAAAATTGCCGGATTTTGCGCCGAAATGGCGGAGAAACGTGCAATAGACCGCCAATCTATGCCAAATGGGTCGCAGACAAAGCCGCTGCCGTTGCTAGAATAGACGGTTAATGGCGCAACAAAATCAGCAGGGAGCACTATGACTGGCACCGACCGGGCGCAGGAAGCGGCTCGTCAGGGATCCGTGGGAGACCCCGGGGGTCAGCAGGCCAGGTCCGCCACCGGAGCCGATTTCGGGCATCGCGTGCTCGGATTGGTCAGCGCCCTGCGCATCATCGTCGCCACCATTCTGTTTTTGATCGGTATGCTCGGCATCGACGCGGGCAATATCGGTTACCGCTATCCCGATCTGTATCTGCTCGCCACCGGCTTTTATATGTTCACCTCGGTAGGCACTGCGGCTCTGTTGTACACGGGCAAAGCGGATGACCGGTCGCTGGCGCTTGTGCAGCTACTCATCGATATCCTGCTGATTACTCTGATCGTCCATGCCAGTGGCGGTGTGCGCAGTGGTATCGAAGGTTTGCTTGCGATCTTTGTCGCGGCGGTCGGACTGACACTACCAAGACGCAGCGCTTATCTGACTGCCGCGCTTGCAGCCATAGCGATCCTGATCGAACAAACGGTTTCGTACTCACAGGGCATGGCCCAGTCCGGCGACTTCGTGCAGGTCGGTATTCTCGGCGCGATTATGATGGCCGTGGCACTTGGCACTCAGCCGCTGTTGAGACGCATTGAAGAAACCGAAGCGCTGGCCCGCCAACGGGGCATCGACCTTGCCAACCTTGCCCAACTCAACGACTACATTATTCAGAATCTGCGCGAGAGCATTGTTGTGGTGGATGAACGCAACCGCATCCGGTTGTTGAATCAGTCCGGTGCAAAACTGCTGGGCACAGACCGCCACGACACCGGGCGGGGCCTGCGCCGCTTGTCGCCGGACCTTGCAGCCTTGGTGGACGACTGGCGCAATGACGTAGCCCCCGAAGGCGGCACCCCCAGTTTTACCGGCCCCGACGGCAATACAGAAATCAATACCTACATTGCTCCGCTGGGCCCCGACAACTCAGGGCCTGCCTTGCTGTTTCTGGAAGACGCGAGCCTGCTAACCGACAAGGTTCAGCAATCCAAACTGGCTGCACTCGGTCGCTTGAGTGCAAGTATCGCGCACGAGATCCGCAATCCGATCGGCGCCTTGAGTCATGCCGGGCAGTTACTGGCAGAATCAGAAAACATGGCGGAGGAAGAACAGCGCTTCCTTAAAATCATTCAGACCAACTGCAATCGTGTCAGCGATATTGTCGACAACGTACTACAACTATCCCGCAAAGAAGCTGCCAAGCCGGAACTGATTTCACTGCAGCAGTGGTGTAAAGACTTTGCTCAGGAGTTCACCGATACCCTGCAACTGAACGAAGGTGAATTATCAGTAGCACCCGCCGACGAAGACGTGATGGTTCGCATGGACCCGGGTCACCTGCATCAGGTGGCATGGAACCTCTGCGAAAACGCCGTGAAGTATGCCAGTCAGTCAGCCGGAGGTATCGCGGTAGTCATGCGTTTTGGCAGACGCCCGAACAACAAACGACCGTATCTCGATATCGTTGATCAGGGCAGCGGCGTGCCGGAACATTTGCAGGAGAATTTGTTTGAGCCGTTCGCTACCGGTCGCGAAGGTGGCACAGGGCTCGGACTGTATATCTCAAGAGAGTTGTGCGAACAGAACAAAGCGCAGCTGCGCTATGTGTCGGGTGATGACGGTGGCAGTGTGTTTCAGATTGTCTTCGCCGACCCGAGTCGCTGGGAACTTTAGGCCCGGGAACATTAAACCTGAGCCGTTTTAGCAGTTTAACAGACGAGTCAACTTCAATAAGATGAGCGACATGGACAGACCCCTCGCCTTAGTTGTCGACGACGAACCGGATATTTGCGAACTCCTTGCGATCACGCTCGAGCGCATGAACATCGCAACGGAAACCTGCGGCGATCTGGCATCAGCCCGCGACAAGCTGAAGAAGCAACGCTTCCAGCTGTGCCTGACTGATATGCGCCTGCCGGATGGCGATGGTCTGGATCTGGTCGACTGGATACAACAGGAAGGTCTGGCACTGCCGGTTGCCGTCATCACCGCACACGGCAACGTTGAAACAGCCGTGCGGGCACTGAAGCTCGGTGCCTTCGATTTCATTTCCAAACCGATCGACCTGAAGAACCTGCGCAAACTGATCATCAGCGCGCTGAAACTGGGGATTTCCCACGAAGGCAGCGCCCGCCTGCTTGGCGAATCGGCGGCAATTGAAGACGTGCGCCAGATGATTGCCAAGGTCGCCCGCAGTCAGGCGCCCGTGCATATTCACGGTGAGTCAGGCACAGGTAAAGAACTGGTCGCCCGCATGATCCATGAACAGGGTGCGCGTGCTGCCGGACCGTTTGTACCGGTCAACTGCGGCGCCATTCCGGCCGAGCTGATGGAAAGCGAGTTTTTCGGTCATAAGAAAGGCTCGTTCACCGGCGCTAGCAGCGATAAAGAAGGCCTCTTTCAGGCAGCCGAAGGCGGCACCTTGTTTCTGGATGAGATTGCCGACTTGCCGTTACCGATGCAGGTCAAACTGCTAAGGGTTATTCAGGAGAAATCTGTACGCCCGGTCGGCGGCACCAGCGAAGTCGACGTCGATGTACGCATCCTGAGCGCGACTCATAAAGATCTGGCCAGGCTCGTTGCAGACGGACAGTTCCGTGAAGATCTCTATTACCGAATCAATGTGATTGACCTGCAGGTACCGCCGCTGCGGGACCGCGGCCAGGATGTGTTGCTGCTGGCGGAACACATACTGCAGCGTCTTGCCACAGATATGCAGCTTGATGAGATCAAACTCGACGATTCAGCCCGCAACAAGCTGCTGGAACATAGCTTTCCTGGCAACGTACGTGAACTGGAAAATATGCTCGAACGTGCTGCCACCCTGTGCGAAGGCAATGTGATTACAGCTGATGATATTCAGATCACCCAGAAACAGACTATTACCGATGCACCACCGGAAGTGACCGATGCCACCGTCTCTCAGCCTGCAATTGAGCAAAGTTCTATTGACCGGGCTTCCATTGACCAGACATCGATCGGCCAGACTATCGAGGCCAAAGTCATCGAAGAAGCAGGCCCCGGTGACGACACGCTGCTGGGTCAGAAGCTGGAACTGATGGAACGCAAAGCAATCGAAGAGGCCCTGCAGCGCTGCCGCTACAACAAGACTGCGGCAGCCAAAGAACTGGGTATTACGCTGCGTCAGCTGCGCTACCGTATTCAGAAACTCGGAATTGACTAGAAACGGGCTCTTTCTGGCACTCTATATATAGAGTTCATTTCCGACCCCGGTTTCAACGACTCCTGTTCTAACAATCGGGGCCGGATGACACAAAGCTTTATCCCGCATAGCGACAAAAACTGACAATTTTTGTCACATTGTGACAATTCCTTGTCACGCAATGCTTTCAGAACCTTCAGTCAACCCACCGTACTCTGTGACCTCTGTCACACTGAAAATTTTTTTATATTTTTTCACCTTTTATTTACAACAACTTAGCGCTTTTTTTAAAAAGTTGGCACGCGCTTTGCATTATTAATCACGCTGACCAACGAGTCGCACCTCTAAATTTTTTGTTGTTGTTGTATTTGGGAGATATCTCATGAAAGCGATCCAAAAGGGTTTTACCCTCATCGAACTGATGATCGTAGTTGCCATTATCGGTATTCTTGCGGCCATCGCTATTCCTGCTTACCAGGATTACACCATCCGTGCTCAGGTTTCTGAAGGCCTGTCACTGGCTTCAGCTGCTAAAACTGCAGTTGGCGAAACCTTCCTGAACGACGGTGAAGCTCCGGCTCTGCGTATTGACGCAGGCATGACTGCCAACTCTACTGACACTTCTGGTCAGTACGTTGAACAGGTAGCTGTTATCGATGGCGTAATCGGTATCCTGTACGGTAACGAAGCTAACCAGCAGATCGACCAGCTGGTTCTGGGTCTGACCCCGTATGAAGCTGCTGACCTGTCTGTTGTATGGCGTTGTGGTAACGCTCCGCAGCCTCAGGGTGCCGCTGGTGGTCTGAACCCCATGGGTACTGCTGGCGGTGGTAACGCAGCTGCTTATGATGCAGCCTTCACCACTGTTCCTGATCAGTACCTGCCTGCTGCTTGCCGTCCGTAAGCTTCAGACAATTCACTCAAGTAATTTAGTTTGATGTGAATGCAGAACAAAGGGGGGTGAGGCAACTCACCCCCCTTTTTCTTTACCCGGACCCACACAAGTAAAGCAACCTGAACACCATCTCAACACTATTTCGCACGATTTATTTCTAAAGGGGTTTTTTACAATTGAAACCCCTTCATAAATAGAAAGAGCAAAGAGAAAGACAGTAAAAACAGAACGACAGGCTAGAAAACCACGACCAGCGAACAGACGCACTTTTACAGACACTGAAGCAATAAAAACGAGATTAGAGACGGAACAGGCATGGACGCACGGGTTTCGAAAATTGAAAACGGTCTGCTGAGTAAAGCTCAGAAAGGTTTTACGCTCATCGAACTGATGATAGTTGTGGCAATTATTGGCATCCTCGCGTCAATCGCGATTCCGGCCTACAGCAACTATACGATTCGTGCACAGGTTTCTGAAGGCATGGTACTGGCCTCCAGCTTAAAAACCCCGATTCTGCAAACCTTTCTGGACAGCGGCAACGCTCCGGCTGACCGGCAGGCTGCCGGCATACTCGCGGATCCGACCAGCACTGTCGGCCGCTATGTGTCAGCCGTCGACATCTCTAACGGACGCATCGACATCGTCTACGGCAACGAAGCCAGTATTCAGATCTCAGCTGCCGGCTCCGACACCCTGACGTTAACTCCGTATGAGTCCGGCGGCGGCGGCATCGTCTGGCGCTGTGGCTGGTCAGGCGTACCCACAAACTTTGCCGGCACCGACCTGAATGTGATCGGCACCAAAAGCGGTGGCAACCAGGCCGTTTACGCGGAACCCACCATCGATCCGCAGTATCTGCCCGCATCCTGTCGCCCCTGATTGACCGCGATCTCTTAACCGAACTCCGGTTAACCCACTCTGGCCGCTCTGCCATCAGTCTGTAGCCAACATCTCCAATCTGCAATTGCGTTCCGGCATTACCAGCCTTATGGCATTATTGCGATGTTGCAACGCGGTGCCGCCTCTTAATCACCGCCTTTTTCGCCAGAGCCAGCCGCTCCGAAAGAAGGAATTTGAGCACTCAGATTCCGCCACCGCCGCATCCCGCAATCCCTTGTAAACAGGCGCTTCATCACGGTTTTCAGAGCTTCTCTGAGAACCTCGTCACAATACCGACTTAACATAGTTGCCCCACCTATTTTAATAGGCGAATATCGTTGCAGACCCCTGAAACGGGCTGATTTTCATGCGTTTTTGCTGGCCCATCCTCCACGGCAGAAACACCTGGAACGCCTGCTAACAGGACCGGAAATAACAGGACGATTCAAGACAACGATGGCCACTACTGCAACACAAGCGATTCTGACCGGCTTGCCCCGGCGACTTGTTGCTGACGGCATTCTCGATGAAGAGGGAATGAGTCAGGCGGTATTGGATGCCCGTGGTAAGAAGACCACCTTGGTGGCGTACCTGATCAACGAAGACCTGGCCGATTCACACACAGTCGCTATAGCCGCCTCGCAGGAGTTCGGCGTACCTCTCGTTGATCTGGATTCCATTGAGGTCGATCTCGAAGCGGTCCGCGCAGTTGATCAGGCACTGATCGGCAAGCACCGCGTCCTGCCTCTGGCACTGCGTGGCAAGCGCGTCTATCTGGGCGTATCCGACCCGACCAACCTGACTGCAATGGACGAGATCAAGTTCCAGTCGGGTCTGCGGGTCGAACCGATTGTTGTCGAACACGACAAACTCGATGAAGCCGTCGGCTCAGCACTCGACGCCGTCGACGACTCCATGAATGACATGGAAGACGACGACTTCGATCTCGACGGTCTGGAAGTTTCCGGTGGCGAAGAAGAAGCAGACGATGTCACCAGAGACGATGCCGACGACGCACCTGTGGTCCGCTTCGTTAACAAAGTTTTGCTTGATGCGATCCGCAAGGGCGCATCGGATATTCACTTCGAACCGTATGAAAAAACTTTCCGGGTACGCACGCGTATGGACGGTGTTTTGCGCCAGGTAGCCAACCCGCCGCACGGTCTGGCCGGTAAGGTCAGCGCCCGTCTGAAAGTAATGGCCCGCCTCGATATTGCCGAACGCCGCGTCCCGCAGGACGGACGTATCAAGATGAAGCTGTCGAAGACCCGTGCCATCGACTTTCGTGTCAATACCTGCCCGACGCTGTTCGGCGAAAAGATCGTATTGCGTATTCTCGATCCAAACAGTGCGAAACTGGGTATTGATGCGCTGGGTTACTACCCGCAGCAGAAAGATGCGTACATGGAGTACCTCTCCAAACCGTACGGCATGATTCTGGTAACCGGTCCTACCGGTTCCGGTAAAACGGTATCGCTGTACACCGGTCTGAACATTTTGAATACCGAAGGCGTAAACATCTCGACCGCGGAAGATCCGTCGGAGATTAACCTGCCCGGTATCAACCAGGTGAACGTCAACCCGAAAGTCGGTTTGACCTTCGCCTCGGCACTAAAAGCATTCCTGCGTCAGGATCCGGATGTAATCATGGTAGGTGAGATTCGTGACCTCGAAACTGCAGAGATTGCTATTAAAGCGGCACAAACCGGTCATTTGGTGTTATCTACCCTGCATACCAACGACGCTCCCCAGACCCTGACCCGTATGGTCGACATGGGCGTGAAGCCCTACGCGATTGCTACGTCGGTTCGTCTGATCATTGCCCAGCGTCTGGCGCGTAAGCTCTGCGACAAATGCAAAGCACCGGTAGAAGTACCGGAAGCCGCGTTGATTAAAGAAGGCTTCACTAAAGAAGACATTAAAGATCTCACCGTGTTTGCTCCGGTGGGCTGCAAGGCATGTGACAGCGGCTACAAAGGCCGTACCGGTATTTTCCAGGTGATGCCTGTATCTGACGCGATTGCCCGGGTGATTCTTGAAGGGGGCAACGCGGTGCAGGTTGAAGAGACCTCACAAGCCGAGGGCATCTGGAACTTGCGTGAGGCCGGATTACAAAAAGTCAAGGACGGGCTTACCAGCCTTGAGGAAGTGAACAGGGTTACGATTAGCTAAGTTTTTGAACTAAGTATTTTTAAACGGTCGGCGCGACCGGACATGGAAACAAACTGGCGGTGAGGTATGGCACAGGTTGCTGCAGCAAAACAGGTTCCCTTTAACTGGGAAGGCGTAGACAAACAAGGCAAGCCCATTAAGGGCAAGCTTGTTGCGGTCAGTGAAGCGGCTGTCCGCAGTCAGTTGCGCTCGCGCGGCGTAGTGCCGAAGAAGATTCGCAAACAAAGCACGTTGTTTGCCAAATCCAGCAAGATCACTACATCCGACATCGCGATTTTCTCCCGTCAGCTCGCCACCATGCTGACCGCAGGTATCCCGCTGGTGCAGGCTCTGGAGATTGTCGGTAACGGTCATGAAAATCCGGGCATGCAGAAACTCATCCTGAACATTAAGGGTGATATCGAAGGTGGTAACAGTCTGGCCAACTCGCTCGCCAAACACCCACTGTATTTCGATGATCTGTTTGTAAACCTCGTAGCAGCCGGTGAACAGGCCGGTGCTCTTGAGAACCTGCTCGACAAGATCGCAACCTACAAAGAAAAAACGGAAGCGATTAAGAAGAAAATTAAGAAAGCGCTGTTCTACCCTGCTGCGGTAGTCGTGGTCGCAATTGTGGTAACCGCAATTCTGCTGGTATTCGTAATTCCTGAATTCGAAAACCTGTTTGTCGGTTTCGGCGCCGACCTGCCGGCATTCACCCGCATGGTGATGGACCTGTCAGAGTTTGTGAGGGCACAGGGTGTGTGGATCGTGCTGGTTATTGCTGCGGCGGTAACGGGCTTTATTTACACGAAGAAACGCTCACGGCGCTTCCGTGAAATTCTGGATATCGCCAGCCTGAAGATGCCGATTATCGGTCCGATTCTGGACAAGTCCTGTATCGCCCGCTTCGCCCGTACGCTGTCGACTATGTTCAGCGCCGGTGTACCGCTGGTAGAAGGTCTGGAATCAGTCGCCGGCGCCACCGGTAGTATCGTCTACGAAAATGCCTGTCTGGAAATCAAAGACGAAGTGGCCACAGGTATGCGCCTGCAGCAGGCCATGGAGAACACCGATCTGTTCCCGAACATGGTCATCCAGATGATCGCCGTAGGTGAGGAATCGGGTTCACTTGATGAGATGTCTTCCAAGGTCGCCGACTTCTATGAAGACGACGTAGACGCTGCCGTAGACGGTCTCAGCAGCCTGCTCGAGCCTTTAATCATGGCGGTGCTCGGTGTACTCGTCGGTGGTCTGGTTATCGCCATGTACCTGCCGATCTTCAAGATGGGTGCGGTGGTTTAAGAACCAATCCCGGCCCGGTCTCAATGAACGAAATCCCTGCAGAGTTCTATGTCGCTGCAGCAGGCCTTCTGGGTCTGCTGGTTGGCAGTTTCCTGAACGTAGTCATTTATCGATTGCCGGTAATGATGCAGCGCGATTGGGAATGCGAATGCCGTGCCCTGCTCGCCGAAGCCGGCAATAGTGATGGAGATTCTGCTGACACGGTAACTGGTTTAGCGGCCAAGCAAACGGATGGCCCGGTTAAAGACGCCGAAGCTGAGCCGTTCAACCTGATGGTGCCGCGCTCCCGCTGCGGCAATTGCGGCACCCAGATCACTGCTCTGCAGAACATCCCGGTAATCAGCTGGCTGTTCCTGCGCGGCAAGTGCGCTGCTTGCGGCACAAAAATTTCGGCCCGCTACCCGATCATCGAAGCCGTCACCGGCGTACTCAGCATGCTGGCGGTGATCCAACTCGGACCAAGCTGGTCTGCTGTCGCGGCACTGGGCTTTATCTGGTGCCTGATCGCACTGACGATGATCGATTACGACACCCAACTGTTGCCGGACAGCATTACGCTGCCCCTCGTCTGGGCGGGCATTGTCGTCAGCATGTTTCCGGATGAGAGCGGTCTGCTGGCTCCGGACCTGCAATCCAGCGTGATTGGCGCCATTGCCGGCTATTTGTCGCTGTGGACGGTCTATCAGGTCTTTAAAAAACTGACGGGCAAGGAAGGCATGGGTTATGGCGACTTCAAACTGCTCGCTGCCATCGGCGCCTGGCTCGGCTGGGAAATGCTGCCAATGGTTATTCTGCTGTCCGCCGTCGTCGGCTCTGTCACCGGCATTGCCATGATCCTGTTCGGCGGTCACGACCGACAGGCGCCTATTCCGTTCGGCCCTTATCTCGCGGGCGCCGGCCTGCTCGCCCTGCTCTGGGGCAATGAACTTGGCGCACTGATGCTGCGCATCTTCGGCTAAGCTACACTTATCTGCACTCCGCGGGTCTGCACTAAGTGGGCTTGCACCAAGCGGACATTGCCCGGTTTTGATTCGACCCTGGTTCTGTTCAAACCAGATTTACCATCAACTTTGTTGAGGTTGCAGCTACGTGAGTTCTCCGGAACAAACCGATACTTTCCGAACCGGTCCGCTCAGGATCGGTTTAACCGGCGGCATTGCCAGCGGAAAAACACTGGTGGCCGATACCTTTTCCGAACTGGGCGTACCCGTCATCGATACCGATGTCATCGCCCGTGAAGTTGCAGAACCGGGCCAGCCGGCTTTGCAAGAGATAGCCGATCGTTTTGGTGCTGATGTGCTGGATGCCTCAGGCCAACTGGACAGAGCCGCGTTGCGGCAACATGTATTCTCAAGCCCCGCTGAGCGTGAGGCTCTGGAAGCCATCCTGCACCCCCGTATCCGCAGCACCGCGCTGGACCGCATGCAGAAGACCAATGCGGCCTACGTTGTAGTGGTGGTGCCCCTGTTGTTCGAATCAGGCTTCATAGAGCTGGTAGACAGGGCTCTGGTCATCGATGCAGACAGTGAGACGCGGATTGAGCGGATTCTGGAGCGTGACGGGGGCAGCCGGGAGCAGGCAGAACAGATTATCGCCAGCCAGATGGATGATGCAGGTCGCCTCGCCCGTGCCGATGACGTGATCGAAAATCACGGCGACCCGGCGGAAACCCGCGCAGCCGTGACCAGGCTGCACGAGCAATTTCTGTCCATCGCTGCCGCCCGCTAGCCGCCAGCTGCCGTTTTACGGGACATCGCTCCGGCGCCTGCCTGCCGGCACCACAGATATTTGCGGTACGCCAACGGATGCCGCAGAATAAAGCCATTCACGAAATACACGTATCGGCTGCAGAGACATTTCTTCTCTGCACCCGTTCTGACGGTTACGAGGGCAACAAGCGAGACAACCTAACAAGGCGAATACCCGCTCATTAATATGAATCAGCCCGCCGAAATTCTTGCTACCGACGCCGCCGACAACATTCAGTTGTACGAGCAGCCCCTGAACGAGCGCATGCGCACCTTCCTGCGCCTCGAGTTCCTCTACAAACAGCTTATCTACAATATTGAGCGGCCCAAGACCTGGGCCAGCCGTGCCGCGATCGCTTCATTGCTGGATATCGTGGCCATTTTGTCCCGCGGCGATATCCGCGGCGACGTCATGAAAGAGCTGGAACGCCAGTTGTTTCTGCTGGAGCGTTTTCAGAGTCAGGACAATGTCGATCAAAGTCAGCTCAACGATGTCACCGACAAGCTCGGCTCACTGCGTAACGACGTCAATGAAATCGGTCCGAAGTATCTGCAGAAACTGAAAGACGATGAATTTCTGAATGCCATTCGTCACCGCAGTGCTATTCCGGGTGGCACCTGTGCATTTGATCTACCTGATTACACACATTGGTTGCGTCAGGGTTTTGATCGTCGCTTCGCAGACATGAGTAACTGGTTGCAACCGGTCAAACCTCTCTGCGATAGCGTTGCCGAACTGTTATGGCTGCAACGGAACAGTCGTCCGGCAGAAAAACAACTCGCCACCAACGGTGTTTATCAGCACTCTCTTGAGAAAGGTAACTCGGTCACGCTGGTGCGTATCGCCATTCCGAAAGACCTGAATCTGTTCCCGGAAGTCAGCGGCAGTCAGCATCGCTTTACTGTGCGTTTCATGGGTTGGGAACCGGGTGACTCCCGCCCCGTGCAGAGCCACGACGACACCGAATTTATGCTGACGATCTGCTAGTCAGCCGCCCTCTTCCACACCGCTTAACAGCACTCTTAAGGCTTCAGCAATCGGCTCATCGGCCGGTAAAAGCCCTGTTTTCATTAGATTTTTTGGATATTCCCAGCGCAGCGCCTGAGACTCCAGACCGGCGGGTTCGCCACTGTATTCGGTCACGATTCTGACCAACAGATTGACGGTTCGATCAGGGTATTCATGAGGCTGGGTCATCAGAGATACGGACGCGGAAACGTCGATACCCAACTCTTCCTGCAGCTCCCTTTGCAAAGCCGCTTCAACAGTTTCACCGGCTTC
>Ga0209692_10000919_pt1 | contig 48851 bp, 42 predicted proteins | sample tdDd472_FD_187129 | JGI IMG/M metagenome (GOLD analysis project Ga0209692, IMG submission 187129) | Marine sediment microbial communities from the Atlantic coast under amendment with organic carbon and nitrate - tdDd47.2 (SPAdes)... | ecosystem: Environmental > Aquatic > Marine > Coastal >... | reverse complement strand
CACTGATAACGGCACTTACACTCAATACAATGATATCAATCAGTTGGTGTCTTTTTCTTCTTTCTACTCTGTAATCCTGTAAATTTGAAAAGTGCTTTACTATACTTGCGTTCATCTGTATCCCAAACAATTGAAATACAAAATTAGATCAACTTAAGTTATTGATGTCAAGTACTTTTAAATGATCTCGCCCTGGCAAGTTGACAAGCATTAAGGATATTTATTAAATTTTAATCACACTCGACCAACTTGGCCGCAGTTTCAAACAATTCGGTTCCGGCTCCTTTTTTATGGGCATTTTCACTAATTTGACGGCGGAACAGGCGAGCGCCAGGGCAGGCATAAAATAATCCCATGACATGTTTACTTAGATGACCGAATGGCACACCTAGAGTCAATTCATTGTCAGCATAATCCATATATTGTTTTAATATATCTTTGCGACTTAAGGGGGCTGTCGGGAGATGATAGATTTGATTATCAACTTTGCTCATCATATAACAATTATTGTAGGCCTCACGTCCAATCATGACACCATCGACATGGTTTAAGTGTTGTTGTATCTCGGCTATGCTTTTGATGCCGCCATTGATGATAAACTCAAAGTCGGGAAAATCTTTTTTCAATTGATAAACATATTCATAGCGAAGGGGGGGGATTTCACGGTTGTCCTTAGGGCTTAATCCCTCCAACCAAGCTTTTCTGGCGTGGACTATAAATATCCGGGTACCGCTTTGTATGAGCGTTTCGACTAATTGTTGTAACTGCAAATAATCATCGTTATGATCGATTCCAATACGGGTTTTTATTGTTATAGGGATTGATACTTTAGCCTGCATTGCCGACATACATTCTGCAACCAGTTGTGGTTTGGCCATTAATGCTGCGCCAAATTGCCCCGATTGGACACGGTCACTCGGACATCCGACGTTTAAGTTAACTTCGTCATATCGGTATTGTTCGGCTATTTGGGCACATTCTGCTAAAGCGATCGGATCGCTTCCACCAAGTTGCAACGCTAGGGGATGTTCTTGTTCCGAGAAACGTAAATAACGATCGCTATGTTTACCAAACAAAATTGCCCCGGTGGTAACCATTTCCGTATATAGCCAGGTTTTTCTGGTAATTAAACGCAATAAATAACGAAAGTGTCGATCCGTGTACTCTAACATAGGGGCTAAACAGACTAGACGTGAATCAGTACTCATAATTACAACGGTTTTTACTTGACCTTGCGCTATCGCGGTATAAAATAGATTAAGTAACTTAAGAACTTGCAGTGTGTTTTTTGAATTTGTCTTAAATTCATTTTAAGTTACGTCAGATTGGCTGCTCTTCAAATATGGCTACCAAACAGGCGCTAATCATACCTTATCACTAATAAATTTGTAAGCAGTAAAGAATTAATCCATGCTAGGTTTAAATGACAACCGTATATTTGGCTTTTTAGTCTTTTTAATTTTTGTTCTATTAAGCTCCTCGCTAATGGCTAACAGCCATTTTTCCAAGTCTCGAACTGCACGGACTCAGTTGCAGGATGCTCAGTTGGAAAAAAAAATTACCTCGTTGAGAGATAAATTTATTTCCGCTGAAAAAGCATTGAAAAAAAATCAGCATAAAAAGTTTAATCGTCTGCTTGGGCAATTAAAAGCTTACCCGCTATACCCCTATTTACAATACCGTTATCTGTTAAACACAATATCTTTGGCTACAGAGAAAGATATATTAACTTTTATTAAAGATAATGCTGATACTCCCTATGCTGAAAGGTTGAGAAAAAAATGGCTGGACCACAATGCAAAAAAAGGACGCTGGAAAACCTATCTAAATGCCTATAACGAACAGTCCTCGGTACGTCGACAATGTGATTATCTTAATGCCTTATTGCAAAATGGTAAAAAACAGCTCGCTTTTCAAAAAGTAGAGTCTGTTTGGCTAAATGGTCGTTCTCAACCAAAAAGTTGTGATCCGGTGTTTAAGGCCTGGGAAAAGGACGGTCATATCAGTGATGACTTACGTTGGCAGAGAATAAGATTGGCAATGGCCAAGGGGCAGATCAGCTTGGCTAATTATTTGGCTAAACCGATGACTAAAACCGACAAAGCATTTTTAGAACAATGGGTTAAACTGCATCGCAAACCGCATAAATTACTTAGCTCCAAGCCTTATCTTGATTTTGTAGCGGTTAAAAAGCATCCCATGCAGATTGATTTGATCGTCCATGTCTTTAAACGTCTGGCACGCAAAAAACCGGAATTGGCGGCGAAAAGCTGGTTGAAAATGAAATCCAAGCAATCACTATCAGAGCAAAATAAGGCACAGATATTTCGAGCCATTGGTCTTTCATTGGCCCGCAAACATAAAAATAATGCTTGGTATTGGCTAAACAAAGTAGCGGATCAATATAGTGATAGTGAGGTTCAAGAGTGGCGAACTAGAGCAGCTATCCGAGAGCAGGATTGGAATGCAACCCTGGATTCAATCAATCGATTACCAGAGAGTGAGCGCCAGAATTTACGTTGGAACTATTGGTTGGCTGAAGTCAGTGATGAGTTTGGACAAACCAAGGATGCCAACGAAAAATATGCTCAATTGGCACTAAAAAGAGGCTATTACGGCTTTTTAGCCGCCGATAAGTTGGATATGCCGTATAGTTTTGAACATTCTCCTCTCTCCATAAGTAAAGAAGAAATTAAAAAATTGGAAGTTTACCCGGGGATATTAAGAGCCCGTGAATTTTACATTATGCGACGTTCAATTGAAGCGAAAAGAGAGTGGTATTATGCAACCTCAAAACAATTTAATGAGCAACAGCGGGTGGTCGCAGCTAAAATCGCTCAGCAATGGGGATGGCATGAACGAGCAATATTGACCATTGCACATACCAATGAACGCAATGATATGGAATTACGTTTTCCCATTAAATATAAGGATAAGGTGACACATTTCTCGAAGATGCATAATCTTGATGATGCCTATACCTATGCTGTGATTAGAAGGGAAAGTGCTTTTGCAACCGATGCCCATTCTCGTGCCGGGGCGCTAGGTTTAATGCAGATAATGCCTGCGACCGGACGTTCGGTGGCAAAAAAAATGAAGCTGCGTTATAAAGGGAAAAATCAGCTATTATCTGCTGATACCAATTTAAAATTGGGTACTAATTATCTGCAAAAAATGCTGAATAAGTTTAATCAGCAACCTGTCTTAGCCAGTGCCGCGTATAATGCCGGAGGTCATCGAGTTAAGCGCTGGTTACCCAAAGAAGCCGAGATACCGGCCATTAATTGGGTGGAAACCATTCCCTTTAAAGAAACTCGAGAATATGTTGCTGCTGTGCTAGCTTATACCAGTATCTATGAACATCGTTTGGGCAAATCTATTACCCGTCTGGAAGACAAAATGCCGGATGTGCCGAAAAAATAATTCGGCAATTGATTCTTTTAAATGTAGTTTAATGAAGCATATTGGGCTGGGCCAATGAAAAAGGTTCTATTTCGGCATTAAAGAGGGTTCCGTCCCCGGCTTTCATTTGATAACTACCTTGCATGCTGCCAACCGGGGTTTCAATAACGGTACCGCTGGTATAAGTAAAATCATCTCCGGGTTTTAGGTGAGGATGTTCACCCACGACGCCGGGACCACGAACTTCTTGTGTTTTTCCTTCGGCATCAGTGATCAACCAATGACGAGACAATAATTGTGCATCGATGTTTCCTTTGTTCAAAATATTGATGGTATATGCAAACACATATCGTTTTTGTTCAGGGTTAGATTGTTCTGATACATATTGAACTGATACATCAATAGCAATATCGTATTTTTCGGACTCCATAATATAAATTTACTCGCAATAAAATATTGCAGATCTGTTTAATCCGATTAACCAACATTCGTTGATGTAAGGCAAATCTGCTTTTAAATCCAGAATTTTCAGGACTATACCCAAGCCATCAGAAAATGCTCTGAATCATGCATTTCTATGTGCTATTAATCCTTAAGGGTATACAAGTTGGGGATAAGTCGAGCCAATTGCAAGACCTGTCTCAGCTATTGTTTTTCCTCGTTGAAGATAAGGGTACCTATACCTTCGTCGGTTAAAAGTTCCAATAGCACGGCATGTTCGACTCGACCATCAATAATATGGGAAGTATGGACATGCTGTTGGACAGCTTCGATGGCGCATTTAATTTTCGGGAGCATTCCACCATGTATGGTGCCATCTGCTATTAGTTCTTCAACTCGTTTAACACTAAGACCTGTTAACAGATTTCCTTCTTTATCTAGCAAGCCTTCTGTATTGGTTAATAAAATAAGTTTTTCGGCATGCATTGCTTCAGCCAGTTTACCTGCCACCAGATCGGCATTTATATTATAAGATTGAGCGTCTTCTCCGATGCCAATTGGGGCAACTACCGGAATAAAGTTACCATTGATCAACATATCGACAATTGCGGTATTAATTTTATCGATTTCTCCCACGTGTCCCATATCGATGATTTCAGGAACATCCAGCTCCGGAGATTTTCGTTTAAATTTCATTTTATGGGCTTGGATAAAATTACCATCTTTACCGGTTAATCCTACCGCATTGCCGCCATGTCGATTAATTAAAGAAACAATTTCCTTATTGACTTGTGCTCCTAAAACCATTTCCACCACGTCCATGGTTTCGCGATCAGTAACCCGCATGCCGTCGATAAACTGGCTTTCCTTTCCAACCTGTTTAAGCAAATTGCCTATTTGTGGACCGCCTCCGTGAACGACTACAGGATTTAAACCGACTAGTTTTAATAATACGATGTCGCGGGCAAAATCATTTTTCAGTTCTTCTTCAATCATGGCATTACCGCCATATTTGATGACGATAGTTTTGTCCTTAAAACTTTGGATATAGGGTAGTGCCTCGATTAATACCTGGGCAATTTTCAAAGCGGCATCTTTATTTACACTCATTGGCGGATAATACCTTTCTAATAGGGGAATTTGACAAAAACAACGGATAATACCACTTCTTTGAATTTCTCTGCAATCCGCTGTAAAGCTTCCGGTGTATCCGCTTCAAAACGCAAGGTAAGTTTTGAACTGGTTTTGGATGTTCTAACCAGTCCCCAACCGTCTTCATATTCTGCTCGTAAGCCGTCGATAAGTACGATGCCGGCACCTTCGAATTCGTTCTTTTCCGCCAGAATCTTTTGCATGATCTCATCTGCCTGACCAGGCTGTACCGGGATTAAAATTTCAGGCGTGTTAATTTTGTCCGGTAATTCGGCAAATAGCTTTTGTGAACTGCGCCCATCATTCGATAACAGTTCCAATACTTTAATTGCTGCATAATAGGGATCGTCAAAGGCATACCAGTTTTCTTTTATAAATACATGCCCACTCAATTCTGCCGCCAATATTGCTCCGCTTACAGCCATGCGTTCTTTCACATTAGAATGTCCGCTCGGACACATTTCCGGTTCGCCGCCACACTGGATAATCCATTCATGCAGTGCAGAACTGGATTTAACATCGTAAAGAACTTTTGCTTGCGGATTTCGAGATAGAATGTCTTTGGCCAATAGCATGAGCAAGCGGTCCATCCAAATGATCTCACCGGCGGAAGAAATAATACCCAATCGATCACCATCGCCGTCAAAAGCCATACCCAGATCGGCTTTGTTTTTCACGACAGCATCAATAAGATCCTGAAGGTTTTCGGTACGTGTCGGATCAGGGTGGTGATTTGGAAAGTTTCCATCTACCTCAGTATAAAGTGGGATTATTTCGCAGCCCATTTTTTCCAGAAGTTCTGTAATAATCAAACCGGCTACGCCGTTTCCACAATCAACGGCAACTTTAAATTTCTTTTTGTTGGAGACCAGGTAACTGAGTTTTTCAATATATTCCTGTCGCATGTCCAGGGCTTCGCTACTACCCGGATCAGCCAGTTCATTATCTTCCGTTTTGTTTTGTAATGATTTTAATTTATCCTGATGATAAATTTCACCATCCATTAATATTTTTAAACCATTATGATCTTTAGGATTATGACTTGCGGTAACCATGACTCCGTTTCCATGGGTCTTTTCCATGGCTGAATAATACAAGAGTGGCGTTGGCACCATTCCTATATTGAATACTTTCAGGCCATTTTTTACCATGCCCTCGATTAAGGCATTGGCATACTCTACACTGCTATTGCGACCGTCATAGCCAACAATGATATCGGTTCTCTCCAAATCATCCATTTCATTGGCAATGGCTTTGCCCAGTAGGCGGAAAACTTCAGCATTCAGATTATAATCAATAATCCCGCGAATGTCGTAATCGAGGAAAATGCTATCCGGTATTTTTCCAGGTTCAATAATTGATACGTCTTTATTGGATTCACCGTTGACAAATGAATCATGCTCCTTGATTGCAGTCGTATTAGTTGCTGATACACTGGCAAGCTCTTGTAACGAATCGGCAGTGGATTTTTCCTTTTGCTGACTGAGCTGTTTTTTTCTTTTTATGGCCAATTGTTTTTTTATACTAGCAGTAATAAGAGCGATGCCTATGATGAGAAAAATCAGTCCTAGTAGGGCAAAAATGAGGAATAACCAAAAATGCTCAAAAGAGAAAGCAAATTTGTCATAGCCTAGGTTATGCTCTATCTGCCAATTAGTATCACGTAAACTCTTTTTGGCTGTTACCTTGTCGGCAGGAGTCGTTCCGGTGGAATATAATCTAATGCTACCGGCACTACCTTGTTTTACAACGATATCCCCACCTGAGGTATTCAGATTTTGAAACATTTTACTCAATAGCTTTTTTGAGGTTTGTATGGTGATAAAGCCTGTTGTTTGGTTATCTTTATTTTTTAAGATGGAGACTAGAATGGCTTGAGCATCTTTGCTGCGAGGTTTCAAAACTTCCAATTTAGAAATTTCTTGTTGGTTTTTTGCGTCAGAGAGACTATTTAAAATATCCAAATAAACATAGCCCAATGACTCATCTGCAATAATCGCTGCACTATCTATGGGAATGGCAAGATAACTTAGTTTTGCTTCAGGAAAAAATTTGTCGGCTTTTTCTTGAACAAGTTGACTATTTTGAAAAGCACTTTGCGGATCTTCGGATATTTCATCGCTAATACTTTTAAACAGCTTACGGTATTTGTTGACTCGACCAAACATGATGTTGTGCAATGACTGGATATTGCTTTCCACTTTTTCTTGCTGTTTGGCTTTATTGGCAGTAGCAATACTATCCAGCTCTAGGTAGGCAAATAGACCGGCGATACCGGAAACCGCTAAGGCAATTAGTCCTATAATTAACAAAATATCTAACTTGGCTCTGCCTTTTTTCTTGGTTTTTACTGTTTGTTCTTTGGGAGTTTCAGGCGCCATACTGCTTTGTTGCAGAATATCGGTTTTAATCAATTCCGATGTGGTTGATTCCATGGTAACTTCTTCGAGTTCATCCTCACTGCCAATGGCTTGCTTGGATTCAATATTTTTATCCGCCATAATTATTTCCCTGTGTGGCCAAAGCCGCCGTCACCTCGATGACTTTGGTCAAAGTTATCAACAATTTTAAACTGAGTTTGTATTATTGGAACGAAAATCAGCTGTGCGATACGATCGCCTGGATTGATAGTAAAATCCGTTTTGCCTCGATTCCAGCAGGATACAAACAGCTGACCTTGATAGTCTGAATCAATAAGACCGACTAAATTACCCAATACGATGCCATGTTTATGACCTAAGCCTGAACGCGGCAAAATCATTGCTGCCAGTCCTGGATTCTCTATATGGATCGCTATACCCGTAGGTATTAATGTAGTATCGCCAGGGGACAAGTTAGTTTCTCCATCCAGCATGGCTCTTAGATCCATTCCGGCGGATCCTGCTGTTGCATAAGCTGGTAAAGGATATTCACCACCAATTCGTGAATCGAGTATTTTGACCTCGATATTGGGCGTCTCATGGTTTTGAAAGGCATAATGATTTGAATCTTGAGATCTTTCCTGGCACATATTTTTTTCTTTATTTAGGTTGTTGATTGTATAAGACAGCTATTTTTTCGATTAATTGATGGGCAAGCTGCTTTTTACTGGCTTTTGGCAATTTTTCTTCACCATCAGGCCAAAAAAGGTGAAGTTCGTTATCATCTTGATCAAAGCCGATCTTTTCCCCCACTTTGTTAGCCACGATTAATTGTAGTTTTTTGTTTTGCAATTTGCCATGGGCATGTTTAATCAGATCGTCAGTTTCGGCTGCAAAACCTACGGTAAATGGTGCTTTCGTCATTGCCGCTACACTTTTTACGATATCTGGATTTTTGACCAGGTTAAGTTGAAGGGTATCTTGTTTCTTCTTTATCTTTTGCAACTGGATCTTTTCCGGACGATAATCAGCCACTGCCGCACAACTAATAAAAATATCAATATCGGCTATATTTTGCATGACTTGCTCATACATCTGTTGTGCCGACTTAACTGAATGAAACGATACATTCGGTGATTGCAATTGTGTTGGTCCGGAGACTAGAGTAACTTTAGCACCTGCTTGTGATGCTGCTTCAGCTATGGCATAGCCCATTTTCCCGGAACTGCGATTAGAGATAAAACGAACCGGATCGATATTCTCGACTGTTGGACCTGCGGTAACCATTACGTTTAAGTTTTTTAGAATATCGCTATGTCCTTGTTCGGATTGAGATATAGCAACTAAATCCTCGATTATTTGTTCCGGCTCTACCATACGTCCTGGGCCATTATCACCGCAAGCCTGTTCTCCACAATCAGGTCCAATAATTGAAATACCCTGTCCTTGCAATTTAGTGATATTCTCCTGCGTTGTTTGAGCCTGCCACATTTGTTGGTTCATTGCCGGTGCGATAGCTTTGGGACAAGCTGCAGCAAGCCAAATAGTAGATAAAAGATCATCGGCAAAACCATGGCTAATTTTAGCAATGCAATTGGCGGTTGCCGGTGCGAGAATGATCAGATCGGCCCAACGTGCTAACTCTATATGCCCCATTGCAGCTTCTGCCACCGAATCAAATAATTCACGACGAACGGGGTTGCCGGAAAGGGCTTGCAAGGTAATCGGAGTAATAAATTCTGTTGCATTGTCGGTCATAACAACCTGAACATGAGCACCGGCGGCAGTTAGAAGGCGGATTAAATGAGCCGATTTGTAGGCTGCTATTCCACCACTTACAGCTAATATTATGTTTTTATTGGATAAACTCATTTTATTATGCAGTTATTTAATATATGGCTAATCATATCAGAAGAAGAATAGCAATCGCCATAATTCGGTAAGAATTTTAAGAATTAAATTATATCAGCTACAGTGAGAGATTGATCACATTTCTTTAAGCCTTGGTCAGCTATAGTTTGTTTAAAGGTAAAATGTATCGAATCTTAAAATCTAAGCCGAGATACATATTAACTTCCCCTTACTGTCGGCCTGTAAAAAATACCACATACCTTTCAAAAACAGGCCGGCAGGCTTTTTTAGAACCATAGAAATTTTCAATTTCGTCCTGGTTCTTAATCCAGCGAAGCGTTAAGTACTATACTAATATATTAATTGAGATATTAATTAAGCGAAGTCGGATGGGATGTTCAAAATTTTATATCTCCTTCATTCATATCCAGCGAAGCGTTAAGTACTATACTAATATATTAATTGAGATATTAATTAAGCGAAGTCGGATGGGATGTCCAAAATTTTATATCTCCTTCATTCATATCCAGCGAAGCGTTAAGTACTATACTAATATATTAATTGAGATATTAATTAAGCGAAGTCGGATGGGATTTCCAAAATTTTATATTTCCTTCATTCATATCCAGCGAAGCGTTAGGCACTATAACAATATATTAATTGAGATATTAATTAAGCGAAGTCGGATGGGATGTCCAAAATTTTGTATTCATCTTTGTTCTTGTCCGTGAAATGATTGGCACTACAGAAACTCTCAATAAAAAACACCTAAATGTAGGATTTTCCCGATATTTTTATTTCCTTCTTTTCCTTATTATAGGGTGTGTTTAAAGCTATAAGGTTAAGGAAGAGGTATAAAATGGCAATTAGAGAATGGCCGGAATCTGAAAGACCCAGAGAAAAACTGATGCTAAAAGGAGCAGAGTTTTTATCTGACGCAGAATTATTGGCAATTTTTTTACGGACTGGAGTTAAAGGTTATACGGCAATTGATTTAGCGAGACAACTCTTACAAAATTTTGGTGGCTTACGTCAGTTGATGGCTGCTAATCAACGTGAATTTTGTCAACACAATGGTTTGGGCCCTGCTAAATTTGTTCAATTGCAGGCCAGTCTTGAAATGGGACGACGCTTTTTACAACAACAGTTGGAGAAAAAAGATCTGATTAGCTGTCCGGAAGACACTAAGCGTTATTTATTGAGTCGCATTCGGGACCGAGCACATGAAGTTTTTGTTTGTCTCTACCTAGATAATAAACATCAGATTATTCACGATGAAGAACTGTTTCGAGGGACAATCGACGGAGCCACAGTTCATCCCAGAGAGGTGGTCAAAAATGCTTTGGCCTATAATGCAGCGGCTATGATTATTGCTCATAATCATCCCTCGGGTATAGCTGAACCCAGTCGTAGTGACGAATTGATCACGCGACGTTTAAAAGAAGCATTGGCGTTGGTTGAAATTCGCCTTTTGGATCATTTGATTATCGGTGACGATGTGGTGACTTCCTTGGCAGAGCGGGGAATGATTTAATCATGGGAATCATTCTGATCAATCACAAAGACTCGCCATTTTGATAATAATAGTCATATTGGTTAAGGATGTTACGGGTAAAATCCCAGGCTTCCGAATAGGATAGGTTGCTATCATCGGGAATAATGACCTTAACATACAGCCGATTACCGTACTGTTCCTTAAGCTTTTGCAGTTTTTTATGCAACGCTTTCAAAGTTAATTTTTTATAGCTTAATTCTTCTGTATCTTTGTAGAGAAATTGTTCTCTCTTGTTAATTTTTTGGTAGCGGACTTCTACCACATATTTGCCCAGTTCCGAACGGGAGGGGCGGATTAACTTATTATATTTTTCTTGTAAATTGCTATGCTCGGTTTTTAATTCTTCTTGTTGAACTTGTGCCAGGGTGAGCTGTTCCTGCATATTCTGCAATTGCTGTTGTTTTACTTCATTAGTTTGTGCCAGCTGTTTTAACTGTTCTTGAGTTAACACAAAACGTTTATCAATCTCGCTTAAATTAGCTTGCAATTGAGTGATATTGATATTGGATTGTTGTAGTTGATTTTCCAGCTCAGATACGGATTGTTTACTTTTTTGTAATTCCTCTTCGGTCTGAATCAGGATAATTTTTCGTTTCTTTAACTGCTGCTTAAGCGTGTCACTATTTTGTTCTGATGTGGCCAATTGGCTTTGTAGCATTAACCGTTGTTGTTCTTCAGTGCTGAGGGTGGTTTGGGTTTGCGAAAGAACCTGTTGGCTATCTTGCAATTGCTGTTGTAAAGATTTGATATCCAGTTGATTCTGTTTAATCTGTTGGGCTTTATTATTGATTTCATCTAGACGATTTCGGGATATGTTTTCTGTTGCCAGCAGTTTTTGATTTAATAGTTTTGCGTTTTGCAGTTTTTCCGCAAGTTGTTGTTCAGTTTGCAATAGTAAGGTTGTTTGTTCCTGATGACTGTTTTGTAATGCGCTAAGATTCAACGCGGTTTGTTCAATATTCTTCTCTAGGCCTTTAATCTGTTTTTCTTTATTCTGGATATTTTCCAGCTGTTGTTTAGCTTCAGCAGATAATAAAATTATGGTTTGATTTTTATCATCAATTTTTTGCTGCCGCGTTAATAACTCCTGGTTAACCTGATCAAGCTGGCTGCGCAATAAAATAATGGTTTCCTGGGAATGTTCCAAACGCTCTTCCAGGGTAGAATTTTCGACCTGATTCTGTTTGGCAATTTGGTTAACCTGCTGCTGGGCCGCAAGGGATGATTTTAGGCGCTCGGTTAATTGGCGTTTTGATTCCAGGCTAGCGAGTAATTGTTGATAGGTTTTTTGTTTCTCTTTGATAGTTTGCTGCAGGGCACTGGAGATCTCTTTCTCATTGACTATGCTCTGTTGTAGTTCGCGTACTAACTCCCAATTGCGAATAATTAAAATCGTGGTGGCAATTAAAAAAATCATCACAATGACGGTCATAATATCGGTAAAGGATGGCCAAAAGCTATCTTCGACCAGCTTGCCGTCATTTTGTCTAAGATCAATAAAACCTTCGTTCATTTTATTTCTGTATCATTCTTTTTTCGGTCCGAATACTGCTCCCACTAAGAGCATGCTCTTCGTCTGCACTGGGAGTGATTTCCGGTTCCTCAGCAGGAAGCCTAAACCCTTCTCTTAATATTTCCTTTATGCTATGAATGTCGGAAGACATACCTGCTATTCGTTGATCGTATTGACCAATTGTTTCGTCAGCTTTCTGACTGGCCTGGAGAAAATATTGCTGTGCGGTTTGCATACTGACGACAGTTTGGTTTAGCGTATTGACCAGTTCACTAAGATGATACAATACATCATCATTTTGATGGCTGAATTTAGGCATTAAAAATTGACTGGAAACCTGTTCGATAGCACTAAATAGATGCGTTTGAACATCGGTCAATTTATGAAAGAAATAGCCGAAGAACAGATAACAGACTATCGCAGTAGTGGTTGTGGAAAGAGCAGTAGACATTCCATGAATAACGCCACCCATACCTCCAATATCATTATTGGCATTCAGTAGGTTTGAGGCACCTAACAAGGCTACGGACAGAGACACTATCGTTCCGAATACGCCACAAAGAATTAAAATATTAGAAATAAATCGCGGCAAACTTAAACGGGTGCTCTCATGGGCGACCATCGCTGCTGCCAATGCTCCTTGATTGATTGATGCCTTTTGGCGATGAATATCCAACATCGTTTTGTAACGATGCATAATAAGTGAGTTGTTATTGATACTAGGTACCAGATTCTGCTGCGGCTGACGCATGGAGATTACAAATTTATCCAGGGCTTTCTCTTCATCCCAATAAAAATAGAGAGTATGAACTACCTTGATTAGGCCGACAAAAAAGATTAATAAAATACCGCCATTAATGATATAACCAGTATTGGTGAGTTGGTTATCAAAATAAATTGAAGTGAGAAAATCATAATTAAACAGCATGATAATCAGTAATAAGATACTGAATGCCAGCAGTTGAATTAAGACGTGGAAACTATAATTGGGTCTAAAATGAATCATTAGGACTAATCTTATAATGGGAGCTACGACTGAACCTAGAAATCTCAGTTGCTATCTACTGCGGCTCCCTTAAGCACTCAATCTTAAGGATTTTCTGGAACATTTTGACTTCACCCGTAGGGGAACTACGAATAAAGCCAAAATAACCCATGAAATCCTTAATCTTAAGCACTTAAGTGAGCCTCGCTACGAAGTCAACTGAGATTTCTAGGCTGAAACCTTTATTAACGCTTCCTAATGTATCAGATTTTATTTTTTTAATAAAGCTGAAAAAATGAAACTATTTCAGCGCATTAAATTAGGACAAAGTCTAGGGCTATTATCCAGTAAGCAAAAATGAAACATTTATGTTACCCCAATCATGCAATAGTATGATTAGGGTAATATATTGTTAGGTACGGCGTTGGCGCATTTGTTTAGCAAAATATTGACGATAGTACATTAGAGCACTTATCCCGTTAGCTTTGACATCGACAACTTTCCAACCGCTCGGAGTATTAATAAAACGAAAGTCGATATTTACCTTTTGTTGCTTACTACCCATAATCTGTGCATTGGCAATCACTTCATTACGATTGACTCGCCGCGAACGAAAAACCTCAGCACCATTTAAGGCAGGTTTAAATTTCCTTAATTTTTGCACAAAAGTCGATATAAAAAGTTCGGTAAACGTTTTGGTAAATTCTTCTTTCTGTTCCTGACTAAAACGTTGGTAGTGTCTACCTGCTATCCAACGTGACATATAATTAAAATCAAAATTGGGTGCCATTTCATTGATAACAAAGTGAGTAATTTCATTATAGTCAACCGCTTTTGGTTGCGCTAAAAAAGCCATGGTGTTACCTATGGATTTTTCTAAAAGTTCAATGGGAGTAGGAGACTTTTTTTCATGTTCGTAGTAGCTCTGCCTTCCCGGCCGTTGGTTGGGGGAATACTGCTTATGGGATTGATATCCCGGGCCTGGATAAGGTTTGGGAGTCGCACTCACTGTTCCAATGAAAAATAAAACAGATATTAAGCAAATTAGTCGGAAGTTCATTGTATCCCCTCTTTAAAATATTAATTATAATTTATCGATAACCCCAACCACCTAAAAACACGAGGTTGTTTGGGGTGTAAGTATGGTTTATTTTTTTTTTAATGCCAATTATTTGTTAGATATAAAAGTCGACAGACCTTAGATGTATTTTTTGTTACGAAAGATGGTTTTCACACAACATTGCCTAGTCTTTGGACAGATAAAAAAATAATATCATTTTTTTCTTGCCTAGCGAGTATTTTTTTCGTAGAATCTCGCCTCTTGTAATTGATCAGAATAAATTTTACTGTAGAATGACTAAAAAGATTCTATGGTTTTGGTGTGGAGAGTAACAATTATGTCAAAGGTATGTCAGATAACAGGTAAGCGCCCTATGTCGGGTCACAATGTTTCCCATGCCCACAATAAAACAAAGCGTCGTTTCTTGCCTAACTTGCACACCCATCGTATTTGGGTCGAGTCTGAAAAACGTTTTGTTAAATTACGAATCAGTAATAAAGGTCTTCGTATTATCGATAAGCAGGGCATCGATAGTGTACTTGCTGACATGCGTGGACGTGGCGAAAAAATTTAGGAATTAAAAAATGCGTGATAAAATCAAATTAGTTTCCTCTGCAGGAACCGGACATTTTTATACAACGACTAAAAACAAGCGTACTATGTCTGGAAAAATGGAAATCAAAAAGTATGATCCAGTGGTTCGTAAGCACGTTATGTATAAGGAATCAAAAATCAAATAATCCTTTATTTGAATGCAGACTTTTAAAGCCCTGAGCTAATTCTCGGGGCTTTTTTATTTGTCTATCAAATATTTGATTGTTTGAGAAGCGTCAATCAGCATATAAGCTGGTTGCTCATAGGGGTGGTGTTTGAGTAAGGTTTTGACCACGGCCTTAAGATATTTTTCTTCACATACCATTTCTACTTTATATTCTTGCAATTGATGTAGTTGGTTGATTTTCCCGAGGTTTGGAGAGCTGCCTGTTAAAGGTCGAAACTGTCCCTCTCCTAAGGTATACCAGCAACACTGATCATAGTTTCCTAGTTTACCTGCACCGGCTTTAAATAATTTTTGTTTCAGTTTTTCATGAGCCGATTCGGGGACATAATAAGTTATTTGAATCATGATTACCTGGCCTGGCTAAAGTAATATTGAAATAATTATATTATACCCAAACAACCTGAATATGCATGATTCAGAAATCAGCGGGCCACTCAAGACAAGGCGAAGTTCGCAGAGAATGGCCTTACCCTTGTCAAGGGCTTCAACGCGGTATTGAGTGGCCCGTTGAGTTCCCGTAGGGCAAGCCGATAAACGCATCTCTTCTGCGTTATGAAGACTCACAATAGAACTGGCTATTATGTCGTCTTAATGCCTTGAATAGATACGTTTATCGGCTTGCTGAACCTCGTATTTCCAGGTGGTTTGGGTATATAATAAGCCTATTTTGACCGAATTTTTAGTTATTTTTCCGGAGTTAATAAAATTATGAGTAATGATAATAAAGATTATTTTACTGAAATGGTGAAATTAATATTGGGACTGGGTGTCGTGGCATTGATCGTTGTGTTTGGCTTAAGAGCAATTGTTGGTGGCCCTGGTGGCGGACCGGAGCAAGACCCGGCCGCTATTAATGAACGCCTAAAAGCGACTGAAGTGGTTGCAGTGGTAGGTCAAGCGGCTCCGAAAGCTCCAGCTCCAAAAGCTGCGGCTCAACCAGCTAAGGCTGAAGCTCCTATGAGTGAACCATCAAAAGTTGAAAAACCTGAACCGGCGGCTAAGTCGGAAGTTGCCCAACAAACCGCACCAGCTGCCGAGAGTAGCGGTGGTGACGATGGAATGGGTAAAATGATCTATAGTAAAACTTGTTTTGCTTGCCATAGTACCGGTTTATTGAACTCTCCCAAAAAGGGTGATGCTGCTGAGTGGAAAAAGCGTTTAGAAGCTGTCGGCGGAATTGAAGGTTTAGTAAAGTCGTCTATTACCGGTAAAGGTGGTATGCCTCCCAAGGGTGGAGCAGCCAACCTTACCGATGAAGATATGAAAGCAGCAATCGAGTATATGATGAAATAAGTTTCTCATTTTAATGTTTGAAAAGGGCGCATTGATGCGCCCTTTTTTTTCAGAGAGAGATTTTCTCGATTTGAATAAACACTTGCACTAAATTTGTGCTTGCTAATTTTCTCTGCACCAAAAGAGTCCTTTAAATTTGGAGTTATAAATTCTTGTTGAAAATAATCTAACAAATACATAGGGATACGAAAATATTACAAGTTGGTCCGGTTTATGCTTTAAGGAAGTCAGAATGTCCAAATTGTTTGGTGTTAATAATTAAGGAATCATTATGATGAAGAGAATAAACAAAACTTCGCTTGCAATTGCTGTATCCGCTGCTTTAAGCAGTAGCCTATTATTTGCCAATTCAGCCATAGCTGCTGATGAAACCGGCACCTTTTCAGCCAATGTCGCATTAACTACTGATTATTATTTTCGGGGTATTTCCCAGACTAATAACGATGGTGCAGTTCAAGGCGGTATCGATTGGTCACATGAGAGTGGTTTTTATGCTGGAATTTGGGCATCCAATGTTGCCTTTGGTTCTACCAATATTGAAACCGATACTTATCTTGGTTTTGCTAATGAAGTAAACGGTATTGGTTATGATCTTGGTTGGCTTCGCTATAATTATAATGATACTGATAGCGGTAGTGATCCGGATGAATTTTATATTAATTTAAGTTATAGCATGTTTTCCGCCGGTTATGCCTATAGTCCTGACTGGTTTGGTAGTGATGAAGAATCCCACTATATTTACTTGGGACTTGATTATGAATTGCCTCAAGGAGTTGGTCTTTCTGCCAGCGTTGGTAAGTCGTTCGGTGACACTTACGATGGTTATGAATATGTTGATTATAAAATCGGTATCAATAAAGATTTTTACGGAATTAATTTTGACCTGAGCTATGTCGACAACAACTTAAGTAGTAGTGAATGCGGTGCCTATGGCTATAGCAAGTCTAATTGTGATGGCCGTTTGATTTTAACCGCTTCAAAATCAATAGATGATACTACTGCAAGCTCAGGTGAAGATTTGCCAATTGCTGCAAATGTGGCATTAACAACCGATTACTATTTCCGTGGTATCTCGCAAACCAACAATGATGGTGCTGTTCAGGGTGGTTTTGATTATGCCCATGAAAGTGGTGTGTATGCCGGCGTTTGGGCATCCAATGTTGCCTTCGGCGATACCAATATTGAAGTGGATACCTATTTAGGTTTTGCTAATGAAGTCAATGATATCGGATATGATGTTGGCTGGATACGCTATAACTACAATAATACCGATAGCGGTAGTGACCCGGATGAATTCTATATTAATCTGAGTTATAGCATGTTCTCGGCCGGTTACGCTTATAGCCCTGACTGGTTTGGTAGCGATGAAGAGTCCAACTATATCTATTTAGCCGTTGATTATAGCTTACCATATGAAGTTGGTGTGTCTGCCAGTATCGGTAAATCTTTTGGCGATGCCTACGACGATCATGAATATGTTGATTATAAAATTGGCTTAAATAAAGACTTAATGGGAATAAATCTTGATTTGAGCTATGTTGACAATAATCTTAGCAATAGTGAGTGTGGCGCTTACGGTTATAGTAAAAGTAACTGTGATGGTCGCTTGATTCTAACTGCTTCCAGGGAGTTTTAAGCACTATTTGCTAGGCTAAAAAATTCCTTTCTCTTGTTCTAGGAGGGAATAACAAGTAAAGAGCTCTAAAACACCAACAACTTTTACAGCAATGTAGCAGCGTTATTGTTCTTTCCTTAAACATTTAAAGGGCATTCCATATGAATGCCCTTTTTTTGTGTCTCTATTTTTAATATCCAAAGATTAAGTGTCTAAAATAGCACGAATATTGGCCAGACTGGCTTTGGCATGGACCTGTTTTTCTTTACCTTGTAGCTGATCTTTACCCTGCAGCCATTCGAGATCTGCTTCAGGCAGTTCGGCAATAAAACGACTTGGTTCACAATCCACTATTTCGCCAAAACGCCTTCTTTTGGCAGCCAGCGTTAAGGTCAGCTGTTGCTGTGCTCGAGTAATGCCTACATAACAGAGACGCCGTTCCTCTTCAATATTGTCCTCTTCAATACTGGTCCGGTGCGGTAATAATTCTTCTTCCATTCCAACCATATAGACATGAGGAAACTCCAGACCTTTAGCGGAATGTAATGTCATCAAGGTGACACAATCCAATTCCTGCTCCTCTTCGTTACGTTCCATAATATCCAGTAGTATCATTTTGTTGACCAATTCATCTAGCTCTTTGTGCTCATCTTCCTGGTCATAAAGGCGTTGCAGCCATTCGATCAATTCGTCGACATTTTCATTACGTCGTGTTGCTTGCGCTTCGGTTTTAGAAGTTTCCATCAGCCAGGGGTAATAATCCATGTCGATAATCATCTGTTGCACTGCCTTGACAGGGTGTTCATGGGTAGATTTTTCCCTGATTAATTCTATCCATTCGGCAAATTCGTGCAGTTTAGAGGCACTTTTTTCACCCATAAATTCGTCAAGTCCTAAGCTGGAACAACACTGTAAAAGGGATTTATCAACTTGTTTGGCATATTGGTTTAATTTTTCGATAGTCGAGGTGCCGATTTTTCGTCGTGGTGTGTTGATAATGCGTAAAAAGGCGGTATTGTCATCCGGATTTACCAATAGCTTAAGGTAAGCCATAAGGTCTTTAATCTCTGTATAAGCGAAAAAAGAGGTGCCTCCAGTTAATTTATAGGGTATTTGTTGTTCTCTGAGTTGTTTTTCAAAAAGGCGTGACTGATGATTGCCTCGATATAGAATGGCGAAGTCTGCATAACTCTTTTTCAGCCTAAAATGATTACTGATTAAAGAAGAGACTACATGTTCTACTTCTTTGTGTTCATCTGCAGCTTTAATGATTCGGATACTTTCACCATAGCCCATTTCGCTCCACAAACTTTTTTCAAAAACATGAGGGTTATTTTTGATTAGATGGTTGGCCGCTTTTAAAATTCTGCCGCTGGAGCGGTAATTTTGTTCCAGCTTAACTATTTGGATGGTAGGGAAATCCTTTTCCAACATGGCCAGGTTTTCCGGACGAGCGCCACGCCAGCAATAGATTGATTGGTCATCGTCACCCACTACGGTCAGTCCGTTTTTATCGGCCACCAAAGTTTTTACCAGCTCATATTGCGCAGTATTGGTATCCTGATATTCATCCACCAATAAATATTGAATTTTAGCCTGCCATTTTGCTTTGATATGTGGAAACTGTTCAAAAAGTTTCAAAGGCAATAAAATAAGATCGTCGAAATCAACGGCATTATAGGTTTTTAAATGTTGTCGGTATTGTTGATAGTATTCGATAAAAAGATTTAAATTTTCGTGATAAAAGTCATCACTATCTCGTTGCTTAGCTAAATAGGGGATTACTTGTTCAGGGAGTAGACATTCATTTTTCCATTTGCTAATAAAATATTGCAGTTCATCGGCCAATTCTGCGCATAGATCATTATCTTTAAATTGCTGTTGCAGTAGATTTTTAATTAAGGTTTTACTGTCATCGGCATCATAAATTGTAAAACCGGAATGTAAATCCAGACTGGCAGCTTCACTACGGATAATTTTTAATCCTAAGGTATGGAAAGTGGAAACCGTAAGACCACGAGTCAATGGGCCTGCTAGCAAGGCTTTAATGCGTGCGGTCATCTCTTTGGCAGCTTTGTTGGTAAAGGTTACGGCAGCGATATTATAGGCTTTATAATCACAATCCCTGATTAAATAAGCTATTTTTTCAGTGATAACTCGGGTTTTACCGCTTCCGGCACCTGCCAATACCAATACTGGTGTATGAATATGGCGTACGGCTTGTTGTTGTTTTGTATTTAAGCTGTTCAAAGGGTATTATGAACCAATGTTGAAAGGGAAAAGAGCTGAGATTTTAACATTTTATCAGTTTAAGAAAAACGCTATTCATTCATCAAGACAGCTTCCTAAAAACACAAATAATTCCTAGAATTGTGTTTTTTTTGTCGGTAATACTTGATCTGAATGAAGAAAACGCTAAAATTGTCGTATTATTATCAAGAGTAGATACTTAAATTCTACGTAAATTGGAGAAAAAACCTTGAGCGGAAATATTGTTTACTTGTCGGATGATAGTTTTGAAGATGAGGTATTAAAGGATGAGCTACCTGTCCTGGTGGACTTTTGGGCAGATTGGTGCGGACCATGTAAAATGATTGCACCTATTCTCGATGAGATCTCAGAGGAGTACGCCGGCAAGTTAAAGGTATCAAAGTTAAACATTGATGAAAATCCCAATACCCCACCAAAATTTGGTATTCGTGGAATTCCGACTTTAATGTTGTATAAGAATGGTCAGGTTGAAGCAACGAAAGTTGGAGCAGTCTCCAAGTCGCAATTAACGGCATTTATCGATAGTAATCTGTAATAATTAAACCCGGAGTAAGCAATTAATGCTCCGGGATTATAATTAGCGTTAAAACGTAAAAATCAGAAAAAACCATTTGACTTTAATGTTATTTTTAGGTGATAATCCACTCACTAAAAAAATTCCGTTCGGAACCACTCTTAATTTGTAATTAATCGGCAAAACTAATTTCATAACACACTGCATTAAGAATTTCTCTACCTTCATTCTTAATCTATTCACTAATCACATAAAAAAATAAGTATCCTTATATGAACCTCACTGAGCTTAAACAAAAACCAGTCTCTGAACTGATTAATATTGCCAAAGATCTGGGCATCGATAATTCAAGAACTCGCAAGCAAGACGTCATCTTCTCCATATTAAAATATCAAGCCCGCAATGGGGAAGATATTTATGGTGATGGAGTTCTGGAGATTCTTCAAGATGGCTTTGGATTTCTCCGTTCCGCAGACAGTTCTTACCTGGCTGGTCCGGACGATATCTACGTTTCACCAAGTCAGATTCGTCGTTTTGGTCTACGAACAGGAGATACTATTTCCGGTAAAATCAGACCACCAAAAGACAGTGAGCGGTATTTTGCCCTTTTAAAGGTTAACGAAATTAATTACGATCCGCCGGAATCGTCACGGCATAAGGTCTTATTTGAGAACTTAACACCGTTATTCCCCAACCAGCGTTTCAAAATGGAAATGGGGAATGGCAGTACTGAAGACCGAACCGCCCGTGTCATCGACTTAATGGCACCGAATGGCAAAGGTCAACGTGGTTTGATTGTAGCACCACCGAAAACAGGTAAAACCATGATGCTACAGAATATTGCCCAGTCAATCGCCAATAATCATCCGGAATGTTATTTGATGGTATTGTTAATCGATGAACGTCCGGAAGAGGTGACCGAAATGGAACGTTCGGTCAAAGGCGAGGTTGTTTCCTCTACCTTTGACGAACCGGCTAGTCGTCATGTACAGGTCGCTGAAATGGTCATCGAAAAAGCTAAACGTTTGGTTGAACACAACCATGATGTAGTGATTTTGTTGGATTCCATTACACGTTTGGCTCGAGCCTATAACACCGTTGCTCCATCTTCCGGGAAAGTATTAACCGGTGGTGTGGACGCCAATGCTTTACAACGACCTAAACGCTTTTTTGGTGCAGCAAGAAATATTGAGGAAGGTGGTTCATTAACCATTCTTGCTACTGCTCTGATAGAAACCGGTTCGAAAATGGATGACGTTATCTTCGAAGAATTCAAAGGTACCGGTAATATGGAATTACATCTCAGTCGTAAAATGGCGGAAAAACGTGTTTATCCGGCTATTAGTGTTAATCGTTCCGGTACTCGTAAGGAAGAGTTGCTGGTTAAAAATGATGAAATGCAAATGATCTGGATTTTACGAAAAATCTTGCACCCCATGGAAGATATTGGGGCAATGGAGTTTTTACAAGATAAGATGCGTGAAAGCAAAACCAATGATAGTTTTTTTGATTCGATGAAGCGACAGACTAAATAGTAGCTATCAAAATAATCGTTGATTTTATTTCGAAGAAAGCGTATTATTGCGCGTCACTATTTTTATGCGGTGCCCGAAGTCTCGGCAATATAATAGCTTAAGTTATTGATTATCGGGTGGCGGCAGTATTAAAGAATTTAACAAGGTTAGAATCATGAAAGCAGGAATCCATCCGGAATACAATGAAGTAAAAGTCCAGTGCAGTTGTGGGCATTCCTTTGACACTCGCTCTACTATCGGTGAGGAAGTCTTACATATCGAAGTATGCTCAAAATGTCACCCATTCTTTACCGGTAAACAAAAACTGGTAGATACGGCTGGACGTGTTGACAAGTTCCGTCAGAAGTATGGTTTAAAATAAAGTTTCCTATTCGTGAAGCTTTCAAGAAGGCATAGCATTGACTTGCTATGCCTTTTTTTTTGCCTGCTATTTGGAAATCTTCAACCTGGCTGGGCAAAAGAATGTGGTATCAATCTAAGCCATAGCAAAGAAAAGGTTGGATATCGCTGGATATATGATGGCGATACCATTCAATTGAATGATGGTCGTAAATTACGATTAATTGGTATTGATACGCCGGAGATAGGTAAAAAAGGGAATAAATCTCAGCCCTACGCCCGCAAAGCTAAACAAGCATTAAAGCGCTTATTAGCAACGAATAAAAACATTTTTCTTTCCTACGATGAGGAGAAAAAGGATAGATACGGACGGCTACTTGCCTATGCCTTTCTTACAGACGGGACTGATATTCAAGCAGAGTTAATTGCTGCCGGTTTGGCGATCAGTATAGTCGTTGGTGTCAACGATGCGAACCTCTCCTGTTATCGTATCTTAGAACAGAAAGCTCGTCAGCAAAAACAGGGATTATGGTCGTTACAAGAGTATAGATTTCGACCAGCTTCAAATAAAAAAGTCCGCTCTGAATATGCATTTTATCGGGGGAAAATTACTCGAGTGAAAAAAGCTAAACGGTATTGGAACGTTGACTTAAATAATTCAATTGAAGTTAGGATCAGCAAAAAAATAGTTCCTAGTCTTAATTTTAACTTGGAGGATAGTGTCAATAAATCTATTCAAGTTAGAGGGCCATTAAAACGTTATAAAAAACGAAATCGCGTTTGGGTATATCATATGGCCAATATTAAGCTGGAATAAATTCACTTAAACTTGCTTTAATCGATATTTTATATCCTGGATTGTATTGATCCAGACTATTGAATTGAGCATCTCTTGGGTGTGGCCAGATAAGGTTTGGCTTCTTGAAAAATCAAAAAGGCGTAAAAGCGATTGATATTGATAGTCAGCGAGCCAGTGTCAATAATCCCGGCTATCCCATTACTCGACCGCTTTACCTATTAACTCACGGAGAGCCAAAAACAAAAGTAAAACAATTTTTGGATTGGACTTTATCGGAACTGGGACAAAAAGTTGTTAGGAAAAAATTCGTCGGTGTTAAATAAAAAAAGCCCCTCGGGGCTTTTTTTATTTAAAAAATGGAATCTTGCTTTTTTTCTTCTTTTTCTCTTTATAGGAATTTCTCTTTGGAGGCGGTTTAGGGCCGTGCTTGATCGGTAATACTTTTCCCGTATAAACGCATAAAAATTCGATCGCTTTTTCGCTTGGTCTTAATTCAATAATCTGTTTATCAAAGTCACACACCAAAGCCACTTTGGCCGGGCGGACAACAACGATATCTCCAGCCTGGCAATGCTTAGGTAATGAATGGTTGGATACACAGACTTTTTGCTCGGCAAAGGTTAATTGACTGGTTATTAATAGGCTTAATGAACCGGTGATTTTAATTAGTGTTTTTTTGTTAATAAGCATATTACCTCCCGTTTATGCTTGGGTAATGCTATCAAGTATAAGTCTGAATGTAATAATACTCAATTAAATATCTTTACTGATACATTTTAGATATTGTTCTTGGTCAGGAAGTGTTTGGTATTTCTGACTTTCCCAGATCATTTCGGCCAGACAATCCATAATACGGTGCTCCACTTCATGGCTGTCTCCCAGCTTACTTAATAGTCCTTGATAAGCCGTTTTAATGCCGACGGGTTGATCGATACTAAGTTGTTCGTGGATGGCGATATGCATGCTCATATGTAAAAAAGGATTGGTCTCGCCCACGTCCGGACTATAATCTTTGTCCAGGTTTTTTTCCTTTTCTGCGAGGATGTTGTGATACTCGGGATGTTGCTCGATTATATTGGCCAAGATAGTTTCCATGGCATCCAAAGGTAAGTTGTTTAGTTTTTTTTCCCAGACCTGAAAGAAAACACTACGCAACTGATTTCTGTCTTGACTATATAACATTGAGGCGATCCTTTGTATGGCTTTTGATTAACTATATAGATGACGATCTTTAAATTCACAAAGATCTTCAATAATACAGGCTCCACAACGAGGCTTTCGGGCGACACAGATATAACGTCCGTGGAGAATTAACCAGTGATGGGCGTCGAGAAGAAATTCCTTGGGAATTAGGCGTAACAATCGCTTTTCTACTTCCAGAACATTTTTACCACTGGCAATTTTAGTTCGGTTAGCGACTCTAAAGATGTGCGTATCAACGGCCATGGTGAGGTGACCAAATGCCGTATTTAATACCACATTGGCTGTTTTACGTCCGACACCGGGAAGTTTTTCCAGGGCCTCCCGATCTTCAGGAACCTGACCGTTATATTGTTCGGTCAAGATTTGGCAAGTCTGAATAATATTTTTTGCCTTACTATTGTATAAACCGATGGTTTTAATATATTCCTTTAAACCTTCTTCACCCAGTTCAAAAATAGCTTTGGCAGTATTGGCAGCCGGAAATAGTTTGGTGGTGGCTTTGTTAACGCCTTTATCAGTAGCTTGTGCCGATAAAATAACGGCGATTAAAAGTTCAAAGTTTGAGTTATAGTTCAGCTCTGTTTTGGGAGAAGGATTATCTTCTTTAAAGCGAGAGAATATTTCAATGCGTTTATTACGGTTCATCAGATCCCTTGAAAACTATCTTACAGATTATTAATCTTTTAAGAAGTTGAGTCGGCGGTTTTGGCCAATAAATTGGCCTGTCTTTGCTTTTCCCGCTGTTTCTTATCGATCCAGTTTTTTGCTGCCAGGATAAAACCTAGTCCCATAAAAGCGCCGGGAGGCAAAATTGCCAAAAGAAAGCCTTTATAATCTTCAAAGAAAGTGATTGTCATGGCCTTAGCACCTTCGCCAAACATCAGTTCGGCTTGTGCTAGCAATGTACCAGAACCTAGAAATTCTCGCATCGCCCCCAAAACCACCAATACCAAGGTAAAACCTATGCCCATCATGAGACCGTCATAGAGGGATGGCAATATCGTATTTTTTGATGCAAATGCTTCGGCGCGGGCAATAATGGCACAATTGGTTACAATAAGTGGAATAAAAATCCCCAATATTTGATACAACTCGAAAAACCAGGCGTGCATAATCAGTTCAGTACTGGTTACTGCAGCAGCAATAATTAAGACAAATACCGGAAGACGAATTTCCGGGCGGACAATATTGCGAATGATGGATATTGAAGCGTTAGAAATCAATAATACTGCAATGGTCGCTAATCCTAATCCCAAGGCATTAATTACTGTATTGGATACTGCCAGTAGTGGACATAAGCCCAGCATTTGCACTAAAACGGCATTATTGTTCCAAAGTCCCTCTTTGGTTATCGGTCCATAGACCGGTTGAGCCGGGATCTCTTCTGCCATTTTTAGTTCTCCTGTTGAACTAGAGTGGGAGGATTGAGCATATCGTATTCTTTCTGTCCCAAGAACATTAGTTTACGATTATCCTGATAATAAAATAGCGCTTTGTGTACTGCCTTGACGATTGCTCTTGGGGTAATAGTCGCACCGGTAAATTGGTCAAAAATACCACCGTCCTTTTTGACTTTCCACTGCTTTTCTTCAGGATTCTTTAATGATTTTCCGCTAAATTTAGTAATCCAGTCGGAACGGGCTGCCTCAATTTTATCGCCTAATCCGGGAGTCTCTTTATGACTAATGACTCTAACGCCGGAAATGTCACCATTGGCCCTAATGGCGATTAAAATATTAATATCTCCGCTATAACCATCAGGCGCAGTAATATCAAAGGCAACTGCTACCGGCTTATCATCACGTTTAGCCTGGTAGATAGTGGTTGCGACTTTATTGCCGAGTTGAGAGTCAACCGGAACTTGGATAGTCGATTGCAAAAGATCATTATTGTAGGAATCAGCCGGGATAATCGTATTTAAACTTTTTAATAGACTAGCTTTAATGTTAGCGTCGATTTTTTCTTTGGTAACTTGGTGAATGCCTAACACCATACTCGTTCCCAAAGCACCGAAGAAACCTAATAAGCCGGCACTAATAAGCATATTACGGATTAAATTTGAACTCATAATTAGACCTGCTCATCCTTAAGCTGTTCGCCTTGGGATTGTTCATTCTTGCTATGCCCATATACTCGTGGTTGAGTATAGTAATCCAATAAGGGGACAACCATATTCATAATTAGAACGGCGAAGGCAATCGCATCCGGATAGCCACCCCAGGCCCGGATTACATAGATAAAAAAGCCGATGCCAGCACCGAAAATCAACCGCCCTTTAATCGTCGTTGCTGCAGTAATAGGATCGGTGGCGATAAAAAATGCCCCCAACATGGTCGCCCCTGAAAATAGCTGAAACATGGGAGAAACATGACTATCGGAATCGACCACGTAACCAAAAACCAGTGACATAAAAAACAGGGTCGCTAACATGGAAACGGGTATATGCCAATTTATATAGCGTTTGTATATCATCCACAAGCCGCCCGCCAGGAATGCTAAATTGACCCATTCAACGCCTTTTCCGGCTAAAACACCAAAGGTAATACCTTGAGCTTTGATTTCTGATATGGTGCTACTTCCGCTTCCTAAAAGGGTTTTAACCGTATCCAGTGGCGTCGCTGCCGTCAAACTGTCAAAAGTTAGTCCTTCCGGTAACTGGCCAAAAAGTTGAAATTGTAAACTGGCTAATAGACCTAATGATTGGGTGTTTAATTGCTCGTGTAAAACTGAGGGGGATTGCCAATAAGTGGTCATTTCTGTTGGAAAAGAAATAATCAGAATGGCATATGCTACCATGGCCGGATTAAACGGATTGTAACCCAGGCCTCCATATAGCTGTTTGGCAATTATAATAGCAAAAAAGATACCTATCGCCAGCAGCCAGAACGGAGCTAGGGGAGGTAGTGCCAAGGCCAGTAAAGCAGCTGTCAAAACAGCACTATAATCTTTTAAGTAAGGTTCTATCGGACGATTGCGCAATTTTAATGAGGCTGCTTCAAAAATTAAAGCCAGTGTAATGCACAATATTAGGTTAATTAACACTCCCCAACCAAAAAGCCAGAACATCACCATAATTCCGGGGAGCAGTGCCAGCAAAACCCCTTGCATTATTTGGGAGACAGTTAAGGCTGGCTTAAAATGCGGAGAACTTTGAATATTAAACATTGGCATCGTCTTCCTGCTTTTCCTTATCAGACTCATTTGTCTTGGCTCGGCGGGCGTCAACTTCTTCTATCTGCTTTTGTTGAGCCTCTGTTAAATTGTCCGTGTTTTTGGGTTGGGGTTTGTTTTGAGCTTTTTTCTCTTTTACCCGTTGCATGGCTGCTTTAATGGGATCTTCCTCTGCCGAGCTAGACTCAGTCTTGTCGCTATCATTTTTCTTGGCAGTGTTGTTTTCCTTAGTTGCGGTTTTTTTACTTTCCGGTTTATTTCCTTCAGCTTCTTCAGCTTCGGAGAGGGCTTTTTTCTTTTCTTCCGCGGCTTTTTTCTTGGCTAAGGCGGCTTTACGTTTTGCCGCCGCCGCCGCTTTTTCAGCCTTCGCTCTTACTTTTCGGATTTCTTGGAATTCGTGCCGTTCACGCGCTAAGTCTGCCTTTTGTTTATCACTTTCATCTCCCCAAATTTCTGATTTGGCATAACGGAAGTATTGTACTAAGGGGATATTACTGGGACAGACGTAGGAACAACAGCCGCACTCAATACAGTCGAAAATATTATAATCTTGAACTTTTTCCAGATCGCGAGCCTTGGAGAACCAATACATTTGTTGCGGCAATAATGACATGGGACAACTTTCAGCGCAGCGCCCACAGCGAATACAGGGCATGGCTGGTGGAGGAGTATCAAGCTCATTGTTGACAGCAGCGATAATACAATTACAGGATTTTATTAACGGAGCACGCAGATCGGTTAAGCCAAAACCCATCATTGGACCGCCAATCAGTAGGCGATGAACTTGTTCAGGATCGTACTCGACAGAATCTAATAAGAATCCTAATGGCGTTCCGAATAGCGCTTCATAGTTTCCGGGTTTCTTTACCGCTTCGCCAGTTAGAGTAATAATCCGGGATATTAAAGGTTCTCCATGATATACGGCCCGATAGACTGCTGCCGCTGTACCAACATTATGACAAATAATACCGACATCGGTTGGAAGTCCCTGTGTGGGGACCTCTATATCGGTTAATACCTTAATCAGTTGCTTTTCTCCGCCGGCAGGATAGATGGCGGGAATCTGTACCACCTGCACACCGTCTTGAGAATAGTTGGCAGTGGCCTTGAGTAAAATTTGATAGGCCTCCGGTTTATTGTCCTCAATACCGATCAGACAACTTTTAGCATTTAAGGCCTTTTGGATAAGACGAGCACCTAAAATCACCTCTTCGGCTCGCTCTCGCATAAGCATATCGTCACAGGTAATATAGGGTTCACATTCAGCAGCATTAATCACTACGGTATGGATCTTTTTGTCAGGAGAAACATCCAGTTTAACGGCTGACGGAAAAACAGCTCCGCCCAAACCTACAATACCGGCCTGCTCCACATAGTGACGAATTTCTTCCCGAGCTATTGTTTGCGGTGTCGCAGCTCCCTGATGCTCGATCCACTCGTCGTTACCATCAGTTTCAATGACAATACATTCAGCAGTTAAAGCCGATGGATGAGGAATGGGTAACTTGGTTATTGCCACTACAGTACCGGAACTAGGGGCATGAATACGGGCACTGATAGGACCATCCAGATCGGCAATCAATTGTCCTTTTAAAACCTTATCCCCGACTTTAACAGCAGGCGTGGCGGCCTGACCAAGGTGCTGTGCCAAGGGTAAATAGAGCTTTGGGGGTATGCTGCCTTGCATAATGTCATGCTGCAACGACATGGATTTTCGATGGGGCGGTTTAACTCCACCATGAAAGGAAAAGATTTTTCTGATGTTTTGACCGACTTGTTGAGTCACTTTACGGGTTAATGATTCACTCATTTAAAAGCTTCCTGCGGTCTTTTCAGAAATCAATTCAAAATTACCCAGTGGAAGGGGATGATTGATATGATTTACCGGCTTGGGCCATTTCCAGGTTTTAATGTTTTCTTCAACACCAACCATATCGATACAATCCACGGGGCAGGGCTCAACGCATAATTCGCAACCGGTGCATTCGGCAGCTATCACGGTATGCATCTGTTTGGCGGCACCCAAAATAGCATCTACGGGACAAGCCTGGATACAAAGTGTGCAACCGATACAGGTTTGTTCGTCGATAATAGCCAAGATTGGTCCTGGTTCCTCTTGTGCCTCTTCGCCTCCGGCCAATGGAAGAGCTTCAACATCCAATAAATCGGCAATGGCTTGGATAGTTTGTTGTCCTCCCGGCGGACACATATTAATTTCTGCCTCGCCTTCGGCAATGGCTTCGGCATAGGGACGACAACCGGCATAGGTGCATTGAGCACATTGAGTTTGCGGCAATAACTTGTCGATTTGCTCGACTACCGGGCTGGCTTCAACTTTGAAAATAATTGCGGAGAAACCTAAAACCAGGCCGAAAAATGCGGCTAATAAGGCTAATGCAATTATGGCACTTATCATGATCCTATAACCCCTTATCTAATCCGGCGAAACCTAAAAAAGCGATAGACATAATTCCGGCTGTAATTAACGCAATGGGTGCACCTTGGAATATTTCCGGTACATCTGAAGCGGCGAGGCGTTCTCTTAAGGCGGCAAATAAAACCATTACCATTGAAAAGCCTAGTGCTGCCCCAAAACCAAATAAAACCGATTCAAAAAAACCATAGCCGGTTTGTACATTTAATAGCGCTACACCTAAAACGGCACAATTAGTAGTGATTAACGGCAGAAACATACCTAAAACCTGATAAAGCATGGGACTGGTTTTGTGTACCACCATTTCAGTAAAGTTAACCACTGCGGCAATAACGAGAATAAAGGCGATAGTGCGCAAGAATTCTACTTCAAGAGGAACTAAGATATAGGTATTGACCAGGTAGCTGGAAGCAGAGGCAAGCGTTAATACAAAAGTCGTCGCCAGGGCCATACCGGTTGCAACTTCCAACTTCCGAGATGAACCCATAAATGGACAAAGTCCCAGAAATTTTACTAGGACGAAATTATTAACTAATATTGTCGATACTAATAAGAGGAAATATTCTGTCATCGAGTTTAATATACTCCTACTATTTTACACGCATTCCCGGTTGAGCTTGGTTATTTTTACTATCATCAGGATTTAAAATCCATAATTCATCACCGCCGGGGCCTGCTGCCAGGACCATTCCTTCCGATATTCCAAAGCGCATTTTCCGAGGGGCCAAGTTGGCAACTACAACCGTCAACTTACCTTCTAATTGTTCAGGACTATAGGCCGATTTAATACCAGCAAAAATATTTCGTGTTTCACCGCCAATATCGACAGTAAGCTGTAATAATTTATCAGCCTTTTCTACAGCTTCAGCCTTAATGATTTTGGCAATACGCAGATCCACTTTGGCAAAGTCGTCAAAATTGATTTCTGCGGCGATCGGTTCCTGCTTGGATTCCGGCTCTTTCACTATATTATCATTTTCTGATGTGTTTGTCTGCAACTGCTCTTTTGAAGCTTCAACCATAGCATTGACCTTTTCTTCCTCAACACGAGTCATTAGAGGTTTAAACTTATTAATCTCATGTCCTAATAAAGGAGTATGCACATCTTTCCAAACATTGCATGGTGCATTTAAAAACGCTGATGAAGCGTCTGCCATTTGTGGCAATACCGGAGACAGATAAATAATCAACTGTCGAAATAAATTGATACCCATGCTACAGACTGCGTGGACTTTTTCTTCCTGACCGGGTTCTTTAATCATTTGCCAGGGCTTATGCTCATCGATATATTGGTTAGCCAGATCGGCCAAGTGCATAATCTCGCGAACAGCTTTACTATATTCACGTTGCGCATAATAATTGGCAATGCTTTCGCCGTGTTCGGAAAATTGCTGGAAAAGTGCCGGTTGGTCCAATTCTGGAGCTAAAGTCCCATTAAACTTTTTCTTAATAAAGCCTGCACAGCGACTGGCGATATTAACCACTTTACCGACCAGGTCACTATTGACTCTGAGGCGGAAGTCATCCAGATTAAGATCCAAGTCGGTGACCGTATTTCCTAATTTGGCAGCAAAATAATAACGCAGGTATTCTGGATTGAGGTGCTCCAGGAATGTACGGGCTTTTATAAACGTACCGCGAGATTTGGACATTTTTTGCCCGTCTACGGTCAGAAATCCATGTGCCCAAATAGCAGTTGGTGTTCTAAAATTAGCTCCATGCAACATGGCTGGAAAGAACAAACCATGGAAATTGACAATGTCTTTACCGATAAAATGGTAAACTTCAGCCTGGCTGTCTGCTTCCCAATAGTCATCGAATTCTAGCCCGTCGGTACGATCACATAGGTTTTTAAAACTGGCCAAATAGCCAATGGGTGCGTCCAACCAAACATAAAAATATTTATTATCGGTATTGGGAATTTCAAATCCAAAATAGGGTGCATCGCGGGAAATATCCCATTCCTGCAAACCATCTTTGAACCATTCTTGCAGCTTATTACTAATCTCTTCTTGTAAATGGCCTGCACCTATCCAGCTCTGTAACATCTCTTCAAAATCAGTGAGTTTGAAAAACAGATGTTCCGATTCCTTTTCTATAGGTGTTGCACCGGAAACGGCCGAGGTTGGATTTTTTAATTCAGTAGGGCTATAGGTAGCGCCGCAGGCTTCACAATTGTCACCATATTGATCAGGGGTAGAGCATTTGGGACACTCCCCTTTGATAAAACGATCTGGCAAGAACATCTTTTTTTCCGGATCGTAAGCTTGAGAAATCGTTTTTTTGCTAATATGTCCGGCTTTTTCCAAACGATTATATATGGTTTCTGAATAGAAACGGTTTTCCTCAGAATGTGTCGTGTGGTAATTATCAAACTGAATATGAAAATCATCAAAATCCTGTTTGTGCTCGATCTTGGTTTTGGCGATCAATTCTTCCGGGGTGATTCCTTCGTTTTGGGCCCGGAGCATAATTGGCGTACCATGAGCATCATCAGCGCAGACATAGATACAATTGTTGCCTTGTGATTTTTGAAAGCGCACCCATATATCAGTCTGAATATATTCAACCAGGTGGCCAATATGTATAGAACCGTTGGCATAGGGGAGGGCACTGGTAACCAGAATCTTTCTTGGTTGTGCAGATTTTAATGAATTGTTAGACACTGCCTGAGACATAAATCCTGACCTGAATATATTTAGTAATTAAGTGAAAGTCTTTTCGTGGAAAGACTTTCGTTGAAAAATCTTTGTGTTATGAAACCCGTTTGTTCGTGAAAACCGTTTGTTTTTGAAACTGTTCGTGAAAACACTTTGCTTTTGAGAACATTTGCTATTGATAACAACGGGAACGCGAAATTTTAGCAAAGACAACTAAATTAGTCGAGTTTAATAATATTATCATTTCTTAAAAAATAAACTTGGCATATAATGCCCCATCAAATTACTCTGGATAATATGGGGTAAATAGTAATCGTTTTAAATCGTAGTCCGAATAAAATTTAATGTTAGGGGGTTATTTTTTTAAGGGCTATAACCAACAACAATTAGGAGTCAGGCATGGCAAATGCAACTTCAGAACAAATTGAAGAATCGTTAAAACAACATATCGATCCGTATCTAGATACGGATTTGGTTTCAGCAAAATGTGTTAAGAATATTTCGGTTGATGGTGCTAACGCCAAAGTTGAAATTGAATTGGGGTTTCCTCATCAAGGCTACGAAGAAGCTCTCAGAACACAAGTTAGCGAAGTTGTGACTGCGGTTGACGGAATTGAAAATGCAGATATAGCGATTACTAGTAAAATCGTGACTCATGCCGTGCAAAAAGGTGTTAAGCCGATTCCTGGTGTCAAAAATATTATCGCGGTAGCCTCTGGTAAAGGTGGTGTAGGAAAATCCACAACCACTGTTAATTTAGCTCTCGCATTAGCTGCGGAAGGGGCCACCGTCGCTGTACTCGATGCGGATATTTACGGGCCTAGTATGCCACGGATGTTGGGAATTAGTGGGAAGCCTGAATCAGAAGACGGTCAATCTTTGAATCCTCTGGTCAATTATGGTATTCAGACTATGTCCATCGGATTTTTGGTCGAAGAAGAAACCCCCATGATTTGGCGTGGTCCTATGGTTACCCAAGCATTGGAACAACTTTTCAAAGACACTCGTTGGGCCGATGTGGATTATTTAGTCGTTGACTTACCTCCCGGAACTGGTGATGTGCAATTAACGTTGGCGCAAAAAATCCCGGTCAGTGGTGCGGTAATTGTTACTACCCCTCAGGATATTGCTTTATTAGATGCTCGTAAGGGGCTGAAAATGTTTGATAAGGTAAATGTTCCCGTATTAGGGATTGTCGAAAACATGTCAATTCATATTTGTAGTCAGTGCGGCAATGAAGAACGGATCTTTGGAGAAGGCGGCGGTAAACGTATGTCTGAAGAGGAAGAAGTTACTTTGTTGGGCGATCTTCCATTAGATATTTCCATTCGCCAGTTGGCCGACGAAGGTAAGCCCACAGTTGTTTCACAGCCGGAAAGCCGAATTACTGAAATGTATATTGATATTGCCCGCAAGGTTGCGGCAAAATTAGCATTAAAAGCAAGAGATTTCTCCAATAAGTTCCCAACCATTGTGATCAATAACGACTAATCATCGTTTTATCATATCAAAATTAGCCCGGATGACTTTGTGTCTACCGGGCTTTTTTTTGCCCAATAGCATTTTTCTTTATATTGCTTATACTTACTTCTATTCGTCTAATGTATTATATAAACTAACTAGCTGAAAACAGGTGGTTTAGGTATGCAAGCAGAACACTTTAGTTAAGTGATGATTTTTATGTTCTTATATATTCTAGGCAAAGAAATTAGAGCTTAAGTACAGTAGACAAATATATAGCCAAGTATATAATCGTAATTTAGTCTGTTCCAATAACTAACGAGTTGGTCAATCTATAATCTAATGAGCTTTGACTTTCCTACAAAAATCAGGCAGCTATACCGTCAAGTAGTTGTGTTTGTGGTTATTTTAACCATATGCCTGGCCACTTCACTGGCATGGAATATTTATAAAGTTGAACAGCAGGCATATATAGGTGCCGAACAGTCGGCGCGAATATCCTATAAACGTGATCGTGCTCTAAGACACTTCCTTACAAAAGTTGGTGGAGTGTATCTGACGCGTAGCGATTATACCGATAAAGAATCATTTATCGGTAATTTCCCAAGTAACGAGATTTTCGATCTGGATAGCGGAAATATCTTGACTCTTTTTGATCCGGCTTCGCTAATTAAACTCATGCAGCATGAAGACGATGAATTGTATCAGATTCCGGTTCGTATCATCGGTGTTAAACCTCTCAACCCGGAAAACATCCCCCACCCATCTGAAAAGAAAATTTTATCCTATCTGACCTCCAATGATGAGATGATGGATTACATTGAACAAAATGGCGAACAATTTCTGCGTTTGATGAAACCCCTATATACTGAGCATCGCTGTTTAAAATGCCATGGTGAAATTGGTTTCAAAGTCGGTGATTTAATTGGTGCAGTTGGGGTAAATGTGAGCATGAGCCCTTTTTTACGGCAGGCTTTACAATCCCAGCAGCAATTAGCTTGGACTCATATTCTTCTCTGGTTTTTGGGATTGTTAGGGATTGGGTTTTATGCACGTAAATTAAAAAATGAAATCGAAAACGAATTGAAACTGGAGGCTGAAATTAAGGCCCATCAGGATGAATTGGAACTAAAAGTTGAACAACGTACTCTTGAGCTGAGTCGTTTTTCACGAGCTATAGAAAATAGTCCTGTGATGGTCATTATCACCGATACCGAGGGAACTGTGGAGTATGTAAACCCGCGCTTTATGGATATTACCGGTTATTCCGCCAGTGAGGTAATTGGTCAGACTACTGCATTAATGAAATCAAACCTTACCTCGCAAGAGGTTTATGCCGATCTATGGCATACCATCAGCCAAGGCAAGATATGGGTGGGTGAGCTCTGTAATAAACGAAAAAACCGTCAGGATTTTTGGGTATCGGCCTCTATTTCTCCTATTTTTTCCAATACTGGCGAGATCATTAATTATGTTGCCCTGGAAGAAGATATTAGCGATAAAAAAATTACTCAGCAAGAATTAATCCAGGCCAGAGAAGCCGCAGAAAAAGCCAGTCAAGCGAAATCCGAGTTTCTAGCACGAATGAGTCATGAACTCCGTACCCCGCTTAATGCTATTATCGGATTTGCTCAATTATTTGAATATGCTCCTGACCTGGATGCTCGGCAAAAGATTAATGCCACAGAGATCCATAAAGCTGGAAAACATTTGCTTAGCCTTATCAATCATGTTTTAGATCTCAGTAAAATTGAAATGGGCAAAATAGAAATTGTACCAGAGAGCATTTCTGTTAATGAGTTGGTAAAAGAATGTATTCGTTTACTTGAACCATTGACTCGGGAAAATAAAGTAGAACTTTCCTTTACGAGTTCAGACTGTTGTTGTTATATTTTTGCCGATTACACCCATGCAAAACAAGTGCTTATAAACCTTTTGTCTAATGCCATAAAATACAACAATGAAGATGGCAGTGTGGAAATCTTTTGTGAAAATATAAGTGAACAATTTGTTCGCTTGAACGTAAAAGATTCCGGTAGTGGTATTCCTAAGGAAGATCAAGAAGAACTTTTTGAACCCTATAATCGACTCAATGCTAAAGCTAGTGGAATTGAAGGAGCTGGTATCGGCTTGGTTATCACTAAACAATTGGTTGAGTTAATGGGAGGGAAAATCGGGGTTAATAGTGCTGAGCCTATAGGTAGCATCTTTTGGATGGAATTACCCAGAGTTGGCTTGGATTCCGTTATTGAAAATGAAAATCGGGATGATAAGCAGGTAAACCTGACGGTTAAGAATAGAGATGATAAAGTAACTATTTTATATATCGAAGATGACCTGGCCAACGTCCGATTGATGAAGCAGATAGTGACGATTGAGGATAAATGGTATTTATTGCACTCTTTGTCTGCAGAAGCTGGATTAAGGGTCGCTCAAAAAGAGGATATCGATATCATTTTGTTAGATATTAATTTACCGGGAATGAACGGTTTTGAGGCATTGGAAAAAATTAAACGTGACGAACAGTTGAAATCAATTCCAGTATTGGCAGTAAGTGCCGATGCGATGAAACACGATATTGATCGTGCTCTAAAAGCTGGATTTGACGCTTATATCACTAAACCGGTAAATGTTGCTGAGATAATAAATAAAATTTATAGTTTTTTGAAAAAAATGGGCAATACTTAGGATCGGTGCTCATAAGATTAACGCAGTAGGACAATAATTTGCCGAATAAAATGGATCGATATGATGGATAATAAAGCTTTAATAATGATAGTCGATGATGAACCTGCAAATTGTAATTTACTCGAGCAGGCTTTAGAAAATGAATACGATACAGTCGTCTGTAAATCGGGGCTGGAATGTTTGGATAAAGTAGAGGCGGTTAAGCCCGATATTATCTTGTTGGATGTTTTGATGCCCGAAATGACTGGATATGAAGTCTGCGAACAACTGCGCAATAAGGACGAAACAAAAGATATTTCAATTGTATTTATTTCGGCATTGGATACTATCGATGATCGTCTAAAAGGATATGATGCCGGAGGCGATGATTATTTGGGTAAACCGGTTGATCTAGCCATTGTTTATAAAAAAATTAAATTAATTTTAAAAAACCGTGCACAAAACGAAAAAATGGCAGGTGAAATTCAAGAAGTTCAAGAAGCCTTTATGACTGCCCTGAATATGGGAGCGGAGAGCGGAACAGTTTCATTATTTATTGAAAAAAGCTTTCTGGCCCATAATTTTGACCAATTATTTTCGGCTTTTTTTGACGCCATGCAAGAATTTGATTTAAAAACTGCTGCACAGATTAGATTTCAAAATGAAATACTCACCTTAAATTCTGAAGGTAAAAGCTTACCTTTAGAGCAAGAGTTAATCTCCAAAGCGCAGTATGATGGTCGAATTTTAGAATTTGGTCGCAGGATGTTTTTTAATTATCAACATTTTTCAATATTAGTAAAGAATGTACCGATTGAAGACGTTGAGCTATATGGTCGTTTAAAAGATCACCTGATAGTTGTGGCCAGTGCCGCAGATGCTCGGATTAAATCAATAGGCAATGAAATCAATCTTAAAAAACACATGGATCTCTCTAAATTGTTTAAAGATACTACGGTTGCCGTGGAACGAATCCAAAAAACCTTGGATATGGATTTTAAAAAAACCATGGCAATTACCCAGCGTATGGGGCAGGAAATTGAACAAAAAACGTTATATTTAGGATTGGAAGAGGATCAGGAAAAATTATTAATGGATATCATTGATGATTCGACTAAGGAGTTGATAACGTTAACGGAAAATAAGGATATGATCAAAGATGCCTTTGTGGATGTCTTAAACACGATGAATAATGCTATTAAATACACGGAGCACTGATATAAATTTTAGTTGAAAGTTGAAAGTTGAAAGTTGAAAGGTTTGAGGTGTCCCCAGTATTATCCTGGGGACAGAATCAGTTAATTATCCATTATCACTATTTTTTTCGCTGCCAAAAACGTCAATTAATCGTGGAATAAAATTAGCTAATTCCAAACTCATTAGACTGAAGTCAACGTCAAAACGAGTGGCGGGATCTTCGCCGCCTGATTCATCGACCTTTTCCAGTAATTCATCGGAAAATTTTAGACGCTTAATAGAAAGGTCATCATGCAGAACAAATTCAATTTTATCCTCCCATTTTAGAGCGAGTTTATAGACTTCTTTACCCGCATTAATGTGGGCTTGAATTTCGTCACTGAGCAGATCTTGTTTGGAACAGCGAATTATACCCCCATCATCTCCGGATTCTTTCAATTCACATACCTGTCCCAGTTCAAAGTCAGGAGGCATTTTTCCATCCTTTAGCCACTGGGTCATAATCAATGTGGGATTATTATTTACTTTTATAGGGATAATGGAAAGAGAACCGAGTGTCTTGCGTAAAAATTCGGTAAACTCTTCAGCTTTGTTACCTCCACTACTATTTAAAATCAATAGTTTGTTTTGCTTATCGATATAGCCGAAATGACTCTGTTTGCGGCTGAAAGCTCTTGGCAGCAGTTCAATAATCAGCTCATCTTTCATCTGTTCTTTTTGTTTACGACCGGGTTTGTTGCCCGATTGCTCTTCGATTTCGGCTACTTTTTCATCCAATAATTCGTTTACGATAGCTGCCGGTAGTAATTTGTCTTCCTGTTTTGCACAGAATAACACCTTACCGGTACTGCTATGAGTAAACATTTTTCCATGTTTGCCCATAGCTTCGGTCCAGCCATAGGATTTAGGTTGAGTTTTTCCACAAGGAACAAAGGGGGAGGCAGCTAGTTTGTCTTCCAGCTCCTCGTCGCTTAATTCGATATCTTTAGTAAAACGATAAATTTTTAAATTTTTAAACCACATATACTCTGTCTTAATATTAAATTTGGGGGGCTATTATCCCTCGAAGCAAAATTGATATCCAGATTGACATACGATCTTTTTTTAGAGCCTAAATCATAAAAAATGACTTAAATCACCTATAGAGCTTAACTATATGCAATTAAGACTATCTTTTTGGTGGTTTTGATGTTAAAAATAGCGGGTTAGTTTTCATTGCTATTATTTAAAGTTGTAATAATGATCCTCGAACCCATAGAAGAATTACAAAAATTTAATTTATTAAAAGACTTTTCTGATGTTCAATTGACCTATATTCGTGAAAACGGTAAGCAATTGGATATTCCTCCCAAAAAAGTTTTGCTAAAACAAGGGGCGACGCATACCAATATCTTCTTATTATTGAAAGGAGATCTTAGATTGATTGCCGTGGATGGGAAAACATCTACTATAAGTGCCGATAGTCCCAGTGGCAAGAATCCAATTGCGCAATTAAGACCAAGTCGTTATCAGGTATTGTCGGCGACGGACGTCACATTGATCGTTTTCCCGGAAGAAATATTACAAGCGGCGATTGAAATTGAAGAGGCGGAAACTATCGAAGTAGCAGCTGCGCAAGAGCCTCATGAGGATTTTGATTCGGTACTATTTGATATTTTATCTTTGTTACATACTGATCAATTAATACTACCCAGTTTGCCCGATATTGCTATAAAAATTCGCCATGCTATGGAAGACGAAGATAGTGGTGCCGATGAAATATCCAAGATTATCCAAATGGACCAATCAATCGTCGCCAAGATTATCAAGACAGCTAATAGTGCACTTTATGGCGGCTCAAAAAAAGTAGAAGATTGTAAATCGGCCTATATTCGTCTGGGTGCAAAAAAACTGGTTAATTTGGTGTTATCTTACACCATGAAAGAGTTGTTCAAATCTGACTCCAAAATTATTCAGGCGCATATGAAGAGCCTTTGGGATCATAGTGTTAGAGTTGCTGCCATCAGCTCAATCTTAGCTCGTTTGACCCCCGGCTTTGATCCGGAAAAAGCCTTGCTGGCTGGTCTATTACATAATATTGGTGCGGTGGTGGTGCTTAATAATCTTGGCAATCATCCTGCTGTTACCGAAGATCCGGAAATCCTACAAACGGTATTGCTAAGTCTTCAGGCCGAAGTGGGTTCGACCCTATTAAAGAAATGGGACTTCCCGGATGAAATAACTGTGGTGGTGGAACATGCCAGTGATTGGGGAAGAAACCATGATGAAAAAGGGGATTTAACCGATATCATCAACGTCGCGCAATTACATAGTTATATTGGCACACCAATGCAGGAAAATGTACCGCCATTGGATAAGGTTCCTGCTTTTCATAAGTTGGCCTTAGGGCAACTCACACCTGAGATGAGTCTGCAAATCTTGGAAAAGTCTAAAGAAGATATCGATCAAACTATTAAACTGTTTCAATAATTTTTTCCTTTCCGAAAGTCTCTACTTTATCCTCAAAACCTTATGCCCCTCGCTTTTCCGGGGCATTTGGGTATAATAGCCGATTTTAAAGATATCACGATCTAAACCAGCTGCATGTAACTATTCAGCGTGCTTAGATTTTGCCTCAGAACTAGGCATTGTCGCACGGAGAATGTGAGCATATAAGTAATATGTGACCATTTGAGTACGACAATAACGCAGTAATGAGGCAAAAGATGAGTGCGATGAATAGTTGCATTGATTTTTAGGAGAAACTTAGCTTGATCTCAACAGCGAACCTTACCATTCAATTTGGCCCGAAACCTTTATTTGAAAATGTTTCGGTGAAATTTGGCGAAGGCAATCGATACGGTCTTATCGGTGCCAACGGTTGCGGAAAATCTACCTTTATGAAGATCCTTGGTGGAGATCAAGAAGCCACCAGCGGCACGGTAACCGTTACCGATAAAGATCGACTCGGAAAACTGCGTCAAGATCAATTTGCTTATGAAGAACATAGTGTTATCGATACGGTGATTATGGGCCATGAAGAATTATGGGCCGTTAAAGAAGAAAAAGACAAGATCTATGCCGATCCCGATATGAGTGAAGAAGACGGCATGCGAGTTGCGGACTTGGAAGTCAAGTATGGTGAAATGGATGGTTATACTGCCGAAGCTCGTGCCGGTGAATTGCTTTTAGGCGTAGGTATTCCCATCGAACAGCATTATGGATTAATGTCAGAGGTGGCGCCTGGATTTAAATTACGGGTGTTATTGGCTCAGGTATTGTTTTCCGATCCCGATATTATGTTACTGGATGAACCGACCAATAACCTCGATATTAACACCATTCGTTGGTTGGAAGGGGTGTTAAACGAACGTAATTGCACCATGATTATTATTTCTCATGATCGACATTTCCTAAACAGTGTCTGTACTCATATGGCTGACTTGGATTATGGCTCCATCAATATCTATCCGGGTAATTACGATGAGTATATGTTAGCCGCTACTCAGGCTAGGGAAAGACAAATGCATGCCAATGCCAAGAAAAAGGCTGAAATGTCGGAATTACAGCGTTTCGTTGAGCGTTTCTCTGCAAATGCCTCGAAGGCAAAACAGGCTACCTCTCGACGTAAACGTTTGGAAAAAATTCAGTTGGATGATATTAAAGTCTCCTCGCGACGTAACCCCTTTATCCGCTTTGAACAAGAGAAGAAGTTGTATCGTAATGCCTTTGAAATTGAAAAATTGGCTAAAGGTTTTGATAGCCCATTGTTTAAAAAGCTCAATATGCTGGTGGAAGTGGGTGAAAAAATTGCGATTATCGGCCCCAATGGGATTGGTAAAACCACCTTAATGCGCACCATGGTCAAAGATTTGGAGCCGGATGACGGGCATGTGATTTTTTCTGAAAACGCCAAATTGGGTTACTATCCTCAGGACCATGCCGACGACTTTGCCGCAGAGATATCTTTATATGACTGGATGGATGAATGGTCGAAGCCTGAAGATGATGAACAGGTGATTCGAGGTACCTTGGGACGTTTATTGTTTTCCAAAGATGATATAACCAAACCCGTTAATGTTTTATCCGGTGGTGAAAAAGGACGGATGTTATTGGGTAAACTGATGTTGCAAGATCCCAATATCCTATTTATGGATGAACCCACCAACCATATGGATATGGAATCTATTGAGTCATTGAATATGGCCCTGGATATGTATCCGGGAACACTGATTTTTATTAGTCACGACCGGGAATTTGTCTCCTCTTTAGCTACCCGAATTATTGAATTGACTGCGGATGGCTTGGTAGACTTCCACGGCAGTTATGATGAGTATCTGGAAAAACAAGGAATCGAATAGATAATCAGTCTGATGGCGAAATCCGAGACATTAAAAATCGCCATTAGTGCCTGCTTATTGGGGGAAGCGGTACGATACGACGGTACCTCTAAGTCTCATGACGTCATTCGACAGTTTATTGTTCCTTATATCGATGTCGTTCCCATCTGTCCCGAAGTGGGTGCCGGTCTGGGTGTCCCTCGGGAAACCATACAATTGGTTAAGATAAATGAACAGATCCGGGTTCGTAATGTCTTACATCCGGAATTGGATGTTACCGATAGCTTAACCGAATATGCGCTTAAAATATTGTCAGAACATACAGATTTGAGAGCCTTAATTGTTAAGGCTCGTTCTCCCAGTTGTGGTTTAGTCAGCACTCCGATTTTGGAAAATGGTCAGATAGCCGAATATGGAGCGGGACAATTTTCCCATGCCATCAAAACACAACGAACTGATTTACTTATTGTTGAAGAAAATCAGCTTGATAATCGCAATGCTTGCGAAAAATTTTTAGGGCAATTAAGAAACTATTAAGATTTATGCTTTAGTCTGAGACTTTTGCCCCTATCATAGATAAAATGTAAGCATCTCCAATTTGTTTTTTTCTAACGTATAACTGCTGAAATCTTTCGGAAATTAATGAGAAAAATATTAAAAATCGTCTTGCCGTTAATTATCATTTTAGGCACTATCGTTCTGGTTATCGTTTTAATGAAAACCAAAGCGGCCAACCCGGCCGTGCAGATTTCCGAACGAATTTGGCAGGTCGATGTAATAAAAGTAAAGTCAGGCAGCTATGCGCCTACGGTAACCCTATTTGGTCAGGTGGAAGCTCCCAGACTTTTTAATGCCTCGGCTCCTTTGTTAAGCCGTGTGGTAGCGATTAATATTCGCGAAGGTGAGCAATTCAAAAAAGGACAATTGTTAGCACAATTGGATGAGCGAGACTTTCTACCACAGGTCCAGATTGCAGAAGCTAAATTGGCAGAGATTAAAGCTCAAATCAGTACCGAGAAATTAAAATACCAGTCCGATAAAATTTCGCTGCAATATGAAGAAAAACTATTGGAACTTGGTCGCCAGGCCTTACAGCGCTCATTGAAAATTCAACAACAGAAACTGGCCTCGCAATCGGAAGCGGATGATGCCCAGAAACTGGTTGAACAGCAGCGTTTATCTTTAAATGCCCGCAAATTAAGCCTGGACGGACATCAAGCTCGAATGGCTCAACTTAAAGCCACTCGAAAGCAATTGCAGGCAGAATTGCAAAAAGCACAATTAGCTTTGGAAAGAGCCCGTTTTTATGCGCCTTATGATGGTATTGCAGCAAAAGTGAATGTTGCGCAAGGCGATCAACTCACTACCGGCGGGCAATTATTTTCCATTTATCCTTATCAGGGATTGGAGATTCGGGCCAAAATCCCTGCTTCTTTAAAGAGTGAAATTGCCAAGGACATCACGCGTGGTCATCTTTTAGACGCTTATATTGTAGTCGAAAATCAGAAAATCGCCCTAAACCTTCAGCGCTTATCGGGGCAGGCCAGTAGTAGCGGTATCGACGCATTGTTTAGTGTATCGGAGTATAGCGACCGCCTACGTTTGGGCGCTATATATGAGATTCAATTAACCCGCAGTGCGCAAGATAATCTGTTTGTTATCCCCTACAAAGCCATATACGGTATCGATAAAATCTATAAGGTCAAACTGGATGACAATCAGGATGCCCGAATGCAAGCCTTAAAAGTTGCTAAAGTCGGCAGTTATCAAAGAGCAGAAGGGCAATCGGAAACATCCCAATTATTAATTCGTAGCTCTGCTTTGAATGATGGTGACCAGGTCATTATCACCCACTTACCAAATGCCTTAAATGGATTAAAGATTAATCCCATCACTGAATCCAGCACAGAAACGGACCAGCAAAAATGAACTTGCTGGCTATTTTTGCTCACCATCGAGTCGCCGCCAATTTGTTAATGTTATTAATGATAATGGCGGGGATTTATGGTCTAAAAGAACTGAATATCCAGTTTTTTCCCAGTTTTGAACCGGAACGGATCAGCGTTCGCGTGATCTGGAGCGGTGCCAGCTCCGAGGATATAGAGAAAGGCATCACCATCCCTCTAGAGCAAGCCTTAAAATCGGTCGATAACCTGCATAAAATGACCTCTACCTCCGCCCAGGGCGTTTCTTCTATCCAATTGGAATTTGAAGAGGGCAGTGACATCATCATGGCTTTGGATAAGGTAAAACAGAAGGTTAACGAATTTCGAAATCTACCCCTGGATGCGGAAAAACCCATCGTACAAAGTCTGGTGCATTATGAAAATATTGCCAATGTTCAACTCCGTGGCGATTTGGACAGCAAGGAATTACGAATTTTAATTGACTCTCTGGAACGGGACCTATTAAGTCGTGGAATAGATAAGATCAATATTAATGGTCTGCCGGATGAAGAAATTGCCATAGAAGTATCTACCCGCCAGTTACAAGAATTGCAGATGTCGTTGGAGCAGATTGCCGAACGTGTCAATACCTTTAGCCAGGACCTACCGGCCGGAACGTTCGCCTATAATGACAGCAGCAAAGAACTAAGAACCCTGGACCAACGACGTGAAGAGTTGGCCTTCGCACAAATTCCGATTATTAGTAACGATACCGACTATATTGAATTGGGCGATATCGCTGAAATAGAAAAGCGTGAAAAACAGGGTGGCGTGTTACGTTCCGTAGCCGGGCATCAAGTTGCGGAGTTGAATCTAAAACGAACCGAAACGGCTAATGCGCTGGAATCTGCTGATATTCTGTACCAATGGTTGGAAGAAATACGCCCCTCCTTACCGCCCTCGGTTAGTCTCACCGTCTATGATGAATCCTGGAAGCTGATTAAAGAACGAACTGTACTGCTGTTACAAAATGGCGGCGGCGGCTTGGTTCTGGTGGTATTGATCCTATACCTGTTTTTAAATGGCCGGGTCGCCTTTTGGGTGGCGGTTGGCATTCCGGTTTCCTTTATGGCGACTTTAGGGATTATGTATGCCTTTGGCGGCAGTATTAATATGCTCTCCCTGTTTGGCCTGATTATGGCGCTGGGGATCATCGTTGACGATGCCATTGTGGTGGGTGAGGATGCGCTGGCTCATTACCAGGAAGGGGAAGATCCCTTAAAGGCGGCTGAGGGGGGTGCCAGACGGATGTTTCAGCCGGTCATTGCTTCATCGCTTACAACCATAGCAGCCTTTCTACCTCTGATGATGGTAGGCGGTATTATGGGCAAGATATTATTTGATATCCCATTTGTGATTATCTGTGTCATTATTGCCTCCTTAATCGAAAGCTTTTTTATTTTACCGGGGCATTTGCGCCATGCGTTTATCCATGTCAAACGGGATAGTGAAGACCGAACGACTCTGCGAGCACGTTTGGATCGGGCGTTTGAAAACTTTCGTGAAAACCGATTTAAGAAATTAATAGCCACGAGTCTGGAATATGGCTGGACGACCATTACCGCTGCTATTGCGATTTTGGTCATCTCCTTTGTATTGATTATCTCTGGACGGATCGGATACTCATTTTTTCCCTCCCCGGAATCCCATATTGTTTATGCCAATGTAAGCTTTGTGTCCGGAACTTCGCGGGATATTACCGATAATTACCTCAATTATATGGAAGAGAAGTTAAATGAAACCAATCAGGACTTGGGCGGTAACCTGATTGACACGGCCACCACCATTCACGGCAGTTCGTTTAGCGGTGGTAATGCCGGTAAAAAGGGTGATCAACTGGGGGCTATCTATTTACAATTGATCGATCCCGATCAACGCACGGTCCGAAACGAACAATTTATTAAAACCTGGAAAGACAAACTGGAGTTACCCGGCGGTCTCGATAATCTTACCATTACTTCACGAAAAACCGGGCCCCCAGGCAGTGATATCACCATTCGTCTAACCGGTTCCAGCAGCGATATATTAAAAAAAGCCGCCACCGAATTATCTCAGGCTCTTAAAAACATTGAAGGGGTATACGGGGTGGATAATGATATGCCGTTTGGCAAGGAGCAGTTGATCTTCTCTTTAACCACTGCAGGGAAGGCGCTGGGATTGACCATCGCTGAAATCGGCAAACAATTACGCATCGCGTTTGATGGTAAATTGCTACAGATATATCAGGATGGGGTCAATGAAGTCGAGGTAAGAGTATTGCTGGCCGAACAGGAGCGTGATCAACTTAGCAGTTTGGAACATTTTTATATTCGCACGCCCAATGGAGAATTTGTGCCCTTAACAACCGTGACCACCTGGCGCGCCAGACATGGCTTTGAAGTGTTGCGGCATGCCGATGGAGAATTGGCCATCGAAGTATTAGCAGAGGTCAATAACCAGGTGAATAAAACCAATATTATTATTGCTGATCTGGAAGCGAAAGTATTACCGCAAATCAGCACTAAATACGGAGTCGATTATAGTTTTGAAGGGCGCTCGGCGGATGAGAAGGAAACCTTTCAAGATATGATTTACGGTCTGTTTTTGGGATTGAGCCTAATCTATATCGTCTTAACCTGGGTGTTCTCCTCTTATGGTTGGCCATTGGTGGTGATGAGTATTATACCCTTTGGTCTGGTGGGAGCGATTTGGGGACACTGGTTTATGAATATCGATATGACCCTGCTTTCTATTTTTGGCTTTTTCGGTCTATCGGGAATTGTGGTCAATGACTCTATTATTCTCGTGACCTTCTATAAACGAGCCCTGGAAAAAGGCATGGAGGTGCGGGATGCCTTAATCGAAGCATCGGCCAAACGCTTGCGCGCGGTACTATTAACCTCGTTAACCACTATTGCCGGATTAACCCCCTTATTGTTTGAAACTTCATTACAAGCACAGTTTTTAATACCCATGGCCACCTCTATCGCCTTTGGATTAATCTTTTCCACGGTAATTGTTTTATTTATCGTGCCGGTGCTGTTATCATTTTATGAATCATTTGTAGGGCTATTTAAACAAAGTCCCGAACAACTTGACGCCGAGCCGGTAGAACTAAAAGGATAATACTTGAAACCGATTAAACTTGTTTTAATACTCGCAATACTCCTATTATTAAACGCTTGTGTTGCGACCAAAATAGTGACTGTGCCTATGCGGGTCGGTGGCGCAGTTGTTTCAGTGGTCCCGGTTGTTGGTAATGTGGTGGATGAAGGTGTCGATACCGCTGCTGATGCTATTGATCTAATTCCGCTATAAAGTTAAATTGCAAGATTAATTGCTTATTAGCTCTCAAATTTAAATTGGATTAATCCTATTTTCCTTGCCCAATCCATAATAAAAATATCCGGCGCATAGGGAAGACCTACATGCGTCCAGTGTAGAGCATCATATCGATTATCACTTAAAAATCTCTTCCTGGCAGGATAAAGATTCATACCAAACTCCTCTGCTCTTCAAGTGGCGTAAGATAAAGCAGCTTTTATACCTTGTATAAGTTGTAAGAATCTGCCAGTCACAAATTTAACCAATACCTCGTTATTTAACTCCAAACTTTATCTTTCCAGTAATTTGGGTTCCGGTATCCGAGATATATTGATTATAAAGAAGTAACTTGGGATTTTATTTTTCGGGTGTCCGTTATGCTCTTTAGTTATTATAAAAATAACTTGAATTTGTAGGAAAAATCCTACAGACAATGTTGGTTTTATTCTGTAATATTAAGCGACGATGAATTTACTCGTTATTTTGTTAGATTATATGGGATTAGCTCCGAATTATGCTTTATTTTCCATATTTATATGGTTAATGTCGGGATAAGTGGAAAAATAAACGTGTATGTAAAATTTGGAAATAGAGCAGAGTTCATTTTCCATTTTTTATATTTTAATATCGGCATAAGTGGAAAATTAGGGCAGCTATTACAGTTGATATGATGGAAAATTTCCAGTTATTGAGGCTATGCATAAACAATTAGCAGATAAACCAATGGATAACTTTTCTTTAACTAAACAACAGAACATATTTCCATCAAATATTGAAAGCTTCGCTTATCATATTAAAGATGACTTACTACATCAGTGTATTGGTGTAGCAGGGCGAGATCATTTAAAAGTACTTGACATCAATAACTTAAGTTGATCTAATTTTGTATTTCAATTGTTTGGGATACAGATGAACGCAAGTATAGTAAAGCACTTTTCAAATTTACAGGATTACAGAGTAGAAAGAAGAAAAAGACACCAACTGATTGATATCATTGTATTGAGTGTAAGTGCCGTTATCAGTG
>Ga0209692_10000918_pt1 | contig 48872 bp, 32 predicted proteins | sample tdDd472_FD_187129 | JGI IMG/M metagenome (GOLD analysis project Ga0209692, IMG submission 187129) | Marine sediment microbial communities from the Atlantic coast under amendment with organic carbon and nitrate - tdDd47.2 (SPAdes)... | ecosystem: Environmental > Aquatic > Marine > Coastal >... | reverse complement strand
CAAGCTGGGCGTAACGTCGTCACGAATATCTTCAAAGGCTTCCATCGCGATATGCCCGTGACGGTCAAGCATCCATTCGCGACACAAACGCAACATACGAAAGTCGCGTTGTTCGTTCAGGCCTTCCAGCACCCGCTCTTGCATGGCCTCATAGTCTTCAACCGGGGTCTCTCCAACGAGCTCTGCCGCCTGTGCATTCACCGGTGCTTCAAGCTCGTTACTGCGCAGCCGGAGATCGATCAGGAAATCGATGCTGGCACGCCCCCGTTGTCTTAGCTCATAGTCCATGGTCCACTGCAGCCCCCGGCTTACAGAATTGAACGTCTAACCAATATAGCCAAGCGCGGGGCAGGTACACGGAAAGCGCCGCAGCTGTCCATTTCGGGGACAGCAACGCAAAAAACCGGGGGATAAGGGGCTAGTTCAGCGGCCTGTGGAAATACTTAAACAGCGCATCCACTTCCTCGTCCGTGAAGTAGATGTAGCGGTACTCGGCGACTTCAACCATGTGGTAGTCGATTTCCCGCTCGCCAAGAGCCACACCGGTACGAATCAGACGCACAAACTGTTCTTTGTTGTAGGCACGGGCAATAGCCAGATCCGGTGTGCCCGGTACACGCAGATTACCGTTATCGCTGTGACACTCGGTACACACACTTTCAGCAAGATAACGACCATGCTCAATTGAGCCGGATTCATACTCAGACGGAGTACGTGCGGCGGTATGGTCGATGAGGTCGGCAAGGTTGGGCGGCACAATGCCCTGCAACGTACGAATCTTGCCAATGGGCCACAACGTGAACTCCCCTTCGGGACCATCGACAACCGGCACGCTGCGGATGTAGGAAATCAGTGCGCCGGTTTGTTCATCGCTCATGTTGTAGAACGCAAATGACGGCATTGCCGGTTGCAGACTCGTACCGTCTGCCTTGATGCCGTGACGAATCGCACGGGCCATCTCGGCCGGTGAATTATCGCGGGCTTTATAAGTCAGGTTGGGCGCCACCGCTTTGACGCCACGGGCACCATTGATGAAGTAAGGCTTGCCCTGCAACTGATTACCGTGACACCAGAAACAACCATGAATCCAGGCCTGACGCTCGCCTTCCGCAAGCACCGCCGGATCATCGCTGACGGACACATCGATGAGCGGAACATCATAGACCCGGGTCATACGGGTCTCGATCTGGACCCAGACGTAGCTATAGGCAAGCAGCACAGCCACAGCGAGTGCGACCAGGATGTACAGCAACTTGTCAGCGAAGCGATTCATTAAGCCGTCCGGTCTGCGTCTGGCGCAGCCAAAATTCCCACAGTGATACCTGAGTCAACGTATTCAGAGTCGAATCGACACAGAATATATGTCTACAATGCGGGTATTGTTATACGTTTCGAGCCGTATCTTAGCAAGGGAGCAGCTTCTGTGCGGCAAAGCCGGTCACGTTTCCGGTCGCGCTTGAGCGCATGGGTCTCGTGAAAATGTGCAGAACTGCATTAAGTCGTATCGGATACTGAACAAAATGAAAGCCGAAGCCTTAAAACTGCCGGAGGTACTCCTCCTGACACCGACACGTCACGAAGACGGTCGGGGCTTTTTCATGGAAAGCTGGAACAAATCGGTTCTCGAAAGTCTGGGGATAGAGATCGACTTTGTGCAGGACAACCACTCCTGCTCCGGACCGCAAGGCACCGTCCGCGGCCTGCACTTTCAGACCCCGCCATTTGCACAGGCGAAACTGATCCGGGTAATCCGTGGCAGCATTTTTGATGTTGCTGTGGACATCCGTAAAAACTCACCTACTTACGGCCGGTCGGTGACAGCCACGCTCAGCGCGGATAACGCGCAACAACTGCTGGTACCGGAAGGTTTTGCTCACGGCTTTTGCACCCTGGAGCCGGACACTGAAGTGCTCTATAAAGTAAACAACTATTACTCCGCCGAACATGATGCCGGCATGCAGTGGAATGACCCGGCCCTGGGTATCGACTGGCCGGTATCGGCAAGTGATGCCGTGTTGTCCGACAAAGACAAAACCCTGCCCTCTTTCTCCGAACTGGACTCGCCGTTTTGAAGATTCTGATCACAGGTGGCTTAGGCTTTATCGGCTCGGCGCTGATCCGGCATCTGCTCGCAGAAACCGGGCACAGCATCGTCAACCTCGACAAACTCACCTATGCAGCTAACCCGGCATCGCTGCTGGGGGCCGAGGCCAGCCCTGATTACACCTTCGTGCAGGGCGATATTGCCGATACGGTATTGTTGAAAAGTATTTTCGCCGAACACCAACCCGATGCAGTCATGCATCTGGCCGCAGAGTCACATGTAGACCGTTCAATTGATTCGCCGGACGACTTCATTCAAACCAATCTGGTGGGCACCTTCCGCCTGCTGCAAGCCTCCCTTGAGCACTTCAGCAACCTCAGTGATGAGCGCAAGGCCGGTTTCCGCTTCCTGCATATCTCTACCGATGAAGTATTCGGCTCGCTGGGCGACAGCGGGAAGTTCGACGAGACCACCGCCTACAGCCCGAACTCGCCCTACTCGGCGAGTAAGGCCGGTTCAGATCACCTCGTCCGCGCCTGGCATGAAACTTACGGATTGCCGGTACTGATCACCAACTGCTCGAATAACTACGGACCCTGTCAGTTCCCTGAAAAACTGATTCCGCTGATGATTCTGAAAGCATTGGCTGGCGAATCCCTGCCGGTCTACGGCGAGGGTATTAACGTGCGCGACTGGCTGTATGTGGATGATCATGCACGCGCACTCACGACGGTTCTGGAAACCGGCAAGACCGGAGAGACCTACGCAGTGGGAGGCAACTGCGAGCGGCGCAATATTGATGTGGTCAACCGCATTTGCGAGATCATGGATGACCGCAACCCTTCCGGCGCGCCACACGCAGATCTGATCACCTATGTCACCGACCGGCCCGGACATGACCTTCGCTATGCCATCGATGCCGGGAAAATCGAGCGCGAACTGGGCTGGACGCCCGCGGAAACGTTTGAAAGCGGACTCGAGAAAACCGTCGACTGGTATCTAAACAACCCTGAGTGGTGGCAGGCTGTGCTTGACGGCAGTTATCAACTCGACCGGCTTGGCACTGCCAACGGAGCAGAGAAATGAACAAAGGCATCATCCTCGCAGGCGGCTCAGGTACGCGCCTCTATCCGGCCACTCATAGTGTCAGTAAGCAATTGCTGCCTGTTTACGACAAGCCGATGATTTACTACCCGTTGAGCACACTGATGCTCGCGGGCATCCGCGACATTCTCATCATTACCACCCCGCACGATGCGTCACAGTTCGAAAAGCTGCTGGGTGACGGCAGCCAGTGGGGCATTGCGATCAGCTACGCCGTACAACCGCAGCCCGAAGGCCTCGCTCAGGCATTTTTAATCGGCGAGAGTTTCGTTGGCGGCGACGCCTGCGCCCTGGTTCTCGGCGACAACATATACTACGGCAGCGGCTTCAGCAGTCTTCTGCAACAGGCGGCTGCCAATAATGACGGCGCTACGGTATTCGCCTATCAGGTTAACGAGCCGGAACACTTCGGCGTTGTTGAGTTCGATACTACAGGCACCGCATTAAACATCGAAGAAAAACCGCAGAACCCGAAGTCCAACTGGGCAGTAACGGGGCTGTATTTTTATGATGAACATGTCGCCGAATATGCCCGCAGTATTAAACCCTCGGCACGCGGCGAACTGGAAATCACCGACCTGAACAACATCTACCTGCAACAGGGCAAACTCAATGTTGTGCAGCTGAACCGCGGCTTTGCCTGGCTCGATACCGGCACCCATGAAACACTGCTGCAGGCCGGCGAGTTTGTGCACACCATCGAGCAACGCCAGGGCATGAAGATTGCGTCCCCCGAAGAGGTGGCTTTCCGTATGCACTTCATCGATGCGGAACAACTCGAAAAGCTGGCCGCCCCGCTGGAGAAAAGCGGCTATGGCCTGTATCTGCGGCGAATTCTGAAAGAGCAAGGCTGAGCCCGCAAAGCCGCTGAAGACACACTGCCAGCCCCTGCCCCAGTTACAAACAAATACATTTCTACAAACAGCCCTTCGGTATAGTTCTGCCTCACATTTCTTTCATCGTAGTTTGAGGGAGAAAGTCCCGTGCGGGTAGCAGACAAAGTCACACTGGTCACCGGTGTCGCCGGTGATATTGGCGCCGCCACGGCCCTGCGCTTCGCCGAGGCAGGCGCCAGACTCATTACCACCGACATCAAGACACCGCCGGCAGAAGTCACGCAGGCGATTGATAATGCCTGCAGCGATCATTTGTTCATTTCCTGTGACCTGACGGATGCAGATCAGGTTGGACACCTGTTCGCCGAAATCAGCAAGCGGTTCGGACGTATCGACATTCTGGTGAATATTGCGGGTGGCGACCTCGGCATGGATACCGACTTCGAGGATATCGATGCCGATAACCTGCAACGCAATCTGGACGTTAATCTGAAGACCACCGTTTACTGCTGTCAGGAAGCGGTAAAACTGATGAAGGAACAGGGCGGCGGCTCTATCGTCAACATGACTTCAATGACTCACCGGGGCAGCAGCGCCAACCAGTTTGCCTACTCCGCCTCTAAAGGCGGCGTGTACGCTTTAACACGGACTCTGGCGATGACACTGGGTCAGCATGGTATACGCGTCAATGCCGTAGCTCCCGGCATGATTGAAGTGGGTACAATCGTCAACAACCTGCCGGACGGCGTCTGGGAGCAGGTCAGCAAGATGGTCGGCGGCACCTACCCGCTTGGCCGGGTCGGTCAGCCCATAGAGGTGGCCAACTGCATGCTCTTCCTTGCCAGTGACGAAGCCTCTTTTGTAACCGGCGAGGTTATGGAAATTTCCGGCGGCGGCCGGCTTTAAAAACATCAAAAAAACTGAAGCAAAAATTCGGAAAGAATTATGGACAGAGATACAGCGGTAGCGATGGCACAGAATGCCATTAAAGCTAAAAACAAACGACTGATCGATGAAGTACTGCGCCTGCAGGGCGAGCGTGGCGAGCAAACAGAAAAACCGATAGAAGAACTACCCTTGATTGCCGTTACCTGTGCAACAGGCTGGGAGTGCTACGCGGTGGTTCAGGAACTAACCCTCACCCGCAAATTCCGGGTGCGCGCCCTGTTCCGCACTCCCGGCACTCAGGCGGCCGCCCGCCTTGACCGATTGCTCGAAGAAACCGGGAAAACTCACCCCGGTCTGCTGACGCTGCACCCGGGAGTCGACATGTTCTCGGAAGAGAAGCTGACGGAAGCATTCAAAGACGCATCGGGCGTCGTGCTGTACGTCACTGCAAATGAGAGCAAGGCCGGCAAGATTGATAACCACGGCAACGACCCGGTAGGCGGGCGCCCGGTCGTCATGCGCCAGGTTACTGCGATGATCAATGCCATTAAGGCCAACCCGTCAGTGAAACACGCCGTCACACTGACCTTCCCGCCGGACAAAGTCCGCGGCATTGTTGGTGACGGTCCCGAGGCTCCGTGGTGGATTCAGCAGCGTCTGCGCATCGCTCCTTTCCTGCGCGGTCAGGGCATCGACACCACCATGCTGCACAGACCTGCCTACTACTACGGTATGCATCGTGTCGATTACACGCAGAAAGCGGATTTTCGTGGCGAGACCAAACTGTCGCAGACCATGATTCGCGAAAACAACATGCCCGGCATCATGGAGCCGGATTTCATGGTGAACTGGGTTGACGTTCGTGATGTCGGCAAATGGGTCGGCACAATCTTTGAGTTCCCCGAAGTATTCGCCAACGAAGACTTTTCAATTGCATCCTGTGCGCTAACAGGTAACGACCGTGTGCGCATTGCCGAAGAGCAGAATCGTCACGGCACCAAGTTCAAATACAAGCAGTTCCCGGGCTGGGTAATCCGCATGCTGAGCCTGTTCACCAGTGAGGTTATCTACCCACTCCGCTACACCCAGTGGTACAACGACAAGGCCAACGGCTATGACTTCGCCAGCGAAGCCGACCTCGCCGACCTCGACCGTGTCCACCCGCGCTGGACTTTCGAGAAGAAACTCGAAGACTGGGGTATTAACGACGTTAAGCCCGGCGAAAAGTAAAACTGCATTGCCAAAACAAAAAAGCCCCGTTCACAAAGGTGAACGGGGCTTTTTCTTACTCTTAACTTAAGTAGTGCTTAGTTGAACTCCAGGCAAATAGCCTGCGCAACAATATGGCCGTCGTACTGACTTCCCTGTACTTCTGCAGTGTACCGACGCAGAGTATCGACATTCTGATCGATAACATTAGTCACGTCAGCACGACCTGCCAGCACAGTGCTGCTGCCGAAGTTACCCCAGAAACCACCACCGGTCAGGATGCTGCCAGCCGGACAGGTTGCCGTCGCCTGAGCATAACCGTTAACGGTTGGCTCAATCTGGAATGCACGAACCTGTGTGACCGCAGATGAACCGGTTACATCGATGACTTCGCAAATGACTGAGCCGTCGGCAGCGATTTCACGAATTGCATGACCGGCCGGGCATGAGCCTGACACCAGCAGCTGATACAGCTCCTGAGTTTCCTGAATGCTGGCAATCTCGGCCTGCATCACAGCAATCAACGCGCTGTTGTTGTCGATAGAAGCACGCAGGTCTCCGTCCAGAGTGTCGATAGACAGCGCCAGAGTAGTAATCGAGGCTTCGTGCGCATCAATCTGCGCCTGCAAACTGCCGTCCGCATCGCCCAACTCGGCAATCTGCAGCTCGAGATCCAGAATTGCGCCATTCAAAGCTGAAATCTGGTCTTCCAGAGAAGCGACGTCAGCAGAATTAGCATCAATCTGCGCCTGCAGCTCGACGTTCTCGGCTTCGAGGTCAGTAATAGCGAGTTCAATAGACGCCTGTGCTTCCTCGACACTTTCGACACGACCAACCAGTGAGTCGACCTGATCCTGCAGTGATGACAATTCACCCTCTACTTCTATGATGGTGCCTGCCAGTTCAACGAACGGCTTACCGTTCGGGTTGTGTCCCTTGCGCTTGCCTGCAGCCGCAATGCCCGGAGCGAGCAGTGATGCGGCAACCAGCGTTACAACAGCGCCGGATACAGCCTTGTATCCACTATTCGTGATTTGATCCTTCATTGAGAACATCCCCTTGTTATTAGCCGATTGGCTTTTTATGTTGTTGTTATAACAAGCCGGAGTATATGGGGATGATGCATGCGCTTATTGCGCACTGGACATAAGCGGCAATATTTCCGGAGCAGTTTAGAAAAACAAGTTGAGAAACAGATTTATAAAGCCAAACCGGTGAATTGGACTTTAACCTAATCTATAAATAAGAAAGCGGAGTTACATCAATACGCCGCCTTCGGGCTGCAGTGGCTCCGGTAAATCGGTTTCACCCAGAAACTGTCGCAGGTCGCGCTCGATGGCCACGCATAGCGTCGTCATAGGCGTGTCATTGGGCTCATTATCAAACGGCTGCATCAGCTCGTAGGCCATCTGATAAACGAGTACAAATGCCAGAGAAATAAACAGGATCGCGCCGAACTCCAGCGGATAAATCACTTCGTTCGGCTCCAGAAACACGACGGGGATCAGCAGTGCCAGAAACACAGTCAGTATCCGCGACATATAGGTCACCGAATCCGGGAAAGCGGTATTGTTAATGCGTTCACAACCACCCTGATGATCACAGAGTTCATTCAAAGTTGCGTGCATAGACGCAAGAATGACCGTGTCGGACGTTTCTGTGCCAACCGTTTCATTCAGATCGACACCCTGCTGCTGCATTATCCACGCGGCCGGATTAGCGGCCTCCTGCACTCCGGCATTTTCTTCTTCCGACAAAAACGGCTTCAGCTCATCGCCCAGCGGTTGCCCGCGCAGGTTCAGGCGCAAAGCATTGATGTAAGCAAGATGACGGTAGACCAGTCGTTGCCGGGCACTGTTTGCATCAGCCTCGCTGAGCCCGGTAATCCGCCCGGCCGTTATCAGCGTGGTCACCTCCCTGCCCCAGTTGCGACTGGCATTCACGATACCGCCCCACAAAGTACGCGCCTCCCACCAGCGTTCGTAGGCGTTGTTAAAGCGGAACACCAGGAAGATACCGACTACGGTGGCCAGCATTGCGGCGGCGTTGGACGAAAACACGGTAGTGCCGAATACAGGCAGCCGCGCATATAGCTCACCGATAAACACGGCAACCAGCAGGATCAGAATGACCAGCCACCAGTTTTTAACAATCAGGTGCCACAGGAATGCCCCGGGGCGGGTGCCGCCACGAATAATCATCGGTAACTCCGCTTAATACGCTGGCTTACATTCTAAAGCGAAAAAAGTGACCAGATACAAATATCAGGCACAAAAAAGGGCGCACCGGAAACCGGGCGCCCTTTTATCAGACTACTGAATACCCTTTATTTAGGGCAAACGCGCAGCACGATGTCGTTGAAATCAACTTTCGACTTCGGTCCTTTGTCGTCAAACTCGTAGACAGAGCACTTACCGTCTTTCGACATGCGGCTATCGCTGTCTTTCCACGAACCACTGGTGCCTTCACGCCAGTAACCCTTCGCAGAATATGAACCCGCCGGTGCAGATGCGTTATAGACATTGCCGATGCCTGAACCGGTCAGCGTTTTGTAGTTGCGACCGTCTTTTTCAATAACGATCTTCTGTTGATACTCAGCTTGAACCGACACGGTCAGCTGCACATCGCTGGCTGACTTAGTTTCAGCAACCGGTTTCGCAACCGGGTTACCTTCACAGTCGTAGCCGTCTACATCATTGCCCTCACAAGGCAACTTAACAGAGGAGCAGCCGACAAGAACCATCGCTGCGCCGATAACTCCAATAATGGATTTCATAGCGTGTACCCCGTTTTTCGTTGTTTTTGTTGTTGCAACTGCACATATTGCCCTGATTAACGGGAATTGGCAAAAAAGGCTGCTCAATCAAGACTTACCAGCCGGATCACCCTGCTAATCCGCCGCTTTCAGGCGAATAATCTGCGAGTCGGTTTTGTGCTCCAGCAGCAAATACAACTCGCCATCAGGACCGAGTTTCACATCACGGAAACGGGCGAGGTTCTCTATCAGCACCTCGGTGTGGACCACCTCACCGTCCTCCACCTCCAGGCGCAGCAGATCGGTGGCGCGTAACGTGCCTGCGATGATGTTGCCCTGCCATTCCGGAAACTCGTCCGAGTCGTAAAAACGCAGGTTTGAAATCGCCACAGCCGGAGTCCAGTCGACGACCGGGAATATGGCTTCTTCCTCGGTCAATTCCACCTTCATGTCTTTCGGTAGCTTGATCGGACGACCGTCATAATTGATGCCGTTTGTGAAAATGGGCCAACCGTAGTTACCGCCTTTCTTAATCCGGTTTAACTCGTCACCACCGCGCGGCCCCATTTCTGTGGTCCACAACTCGCCCGTCTCTTCATTGAATGCCAACCCCTGCACGCTGCGCAGACCCAGCGCATAGATGGACGGTATAGCGCCGTCGGTATCGACAAACGGGTTGTCTTCAGGAAGGCGTCCGTCGTCATTCATGCGGTGCAGTTTGCCGTAGGGCTTCGACAGGTCCTGAATGCCCATAACATCCAGCGTATCTTTCATACCCACGCTGAAATACACATAGCCTTCGTCATCAAAGGTCAGTCGACCCGCGGCCGCCAGATCGGAGGTATTGGTGTAGTGCTCTTTATCGGCCTCCCAGATCAACTCCTCATCGATCCAGCGGTTATCTTCGATACGACCGCGCACCACTCTGTTCATAGAAACCGGCAAATTATTGCCGCGCTTGCTCAACTCATTGCAGCCGCTACAGCGGTCGGTGTAATGCAGATACACCCAACCGTTGTCCTCATAGTCGGGGTGCAACGCCACTTCCAGCATCCAGCCCAGGCCCTGCACCTGACCAAGAAACATGCCTGTGTCGGCATAAACGGTTGGCGTGTTTTCAATTGCAGTCTTATTACCCTCGGCATCGATAAAACTTAAGCCGTACTTTCGTTCCGATAACAGAAAACCGCCTTCCGGCAGCGGCGCAATAGAAAACGGCAAGGCATCAATGCCTGTTGCAACCGTTTCAATTACAAAAGAAGCCTTCTGTGTTTCGATCACACCTTCAGGAATAGCGAGCTCGATCCCGTCATTCTTGTCGAGAATGGTGGTGCCCTGGCGTTTCTCTGCGATATACAGAGCGAGGTTGTAAATATCCTGCTCTTTCATCGTTTCTTTCCACGCCGGCATTTCCGTGCCCGGGGTGCCGTTGGCGATGCTGTTAACCAACTCTTCTACCGAATCACCATAGCGCAATTCATCACCAACCAGAGGTGGCCCAAGCGTCGCGCCGCGCAGGTCTTCACCGTGACACCCCGCGCAGTTCTTGTTGAACTTCTTGATGAACATGTCCTTCATCGGAATCTTGCCGATCTTTTCCCAGTCGACAGTCGCCGGATCAAACCCCTGCGCGGAAACGGATGCGGACAACGTCAGCAGAGCTGTCAGCAGCACTACGCTAAAAGACAATTTCGTATTCATTGGAATCATTGTTGAATCTTGTTTTCGAACTTCCCAGCCATGAAGCTAGCACACACAACAGCTGCGCCTGCCCGCAACGGGCTGCCGGTTCACTGCACGGGTGCGCGGCTATACGGCCTAAGGCTCGGCAGCCCAGCGAACATCGTCAATCGCTTTCGCAACCTCGGCAACAGTAGGACCATCAAACAAACGGCGCAGCGGCAAACCTACCTGCAGCGAATCGCCGATACGCGCCATCAATTGCATGGCGAGTAGCGAGTGACCACCCAGATCAAAGAAGTCGTCGTTAACCCCCACTTTCGGCACCCCGAGAACCTCTGCCCAAATTTGCGACACACGGGTTTCGGTATCGGTACGCGGCGCCACATAGACGAGATCTTCGTTACGACCCCAGACAGGGTCCGGCAAGGCCTTGCGGTTCACCTTGCCATTCACAGTAAGCGGCAAACCTTCTACAACTTCGACAGCTGAAGGCAGCATGTAACGGGGTAAATGTTGCTTCAGTAGTTCGCGAAGCTCTGCGGCTTCGACCTGCTGTTTCTTCTTCGCAACCACCCAGGCCACCAGTCGCGGGTTGCCCTGCAAATCGTCACGCAGCAACACAACCGCACGGTCAACCCGTTCGTGACTCAACAACACACTTTCAATCTCGGCCGGTTCAATCCGGTGGCCCCGTAGCTTGATCTGTTCGTCGACGCGGCCGGCGAATACGATTGTGCCATCCGGTAAGTAACGGCCCCGGTCACCGGTGCGATACCAGCGCTTGCCATCCAACTCAACGAATGCATGCTCAGTGAGATCCGGACGCTGCCAGTATCCCGGCGTGACCGCCGCACAACTGATAGCAATCTCGCCACTGATTGCACTGCGTTTTTGAGTTGCATCCAACAAACATACTGCAACGCCCTGCACCGGGCGTCCGACGGGCACCACCCCGCCGGGCAACACAGCGTCATGACCACCTGACCACTGCAGCGCCAGGGTGCATTCAGAAGGCCCCAAACCGTTAACAAACACGGCCTGCTCGTCGAAGTTCTTTTTAAAGAACTCGAAATCACCCAACTTCGCTTCCTCACCACCCATCACGACGGCACGAACCTTCGTTACATCATGGCGACAGATCTTGTGGCGCATCAGATACCGGAACACGGTTGGCGTGGCATGCAGCACGGTAATGCCGCTGCCCGCAATCTCACCGATCACAGCTCCAACGTAAGCCTCGTTGCGTAAATCGAAGGGGCGCAGACAAGCACCGCTGTACAGCGCGGCATAGATATCCATAACCGCAGCATCAAAGCCGTAGGGCGACAACAGCGATAAACAGTCGTCTGCGGTCAGACCTAAGGAGTTGCTGTAGACAGCAGCGTGCTGCAGCAGATTGGCATGGGTCTGAACCACGCCTTTGGGTTTACCGGTGCTGCCTGAGGTGAACAGAATGTACGCGGGATGACCCGGATCAATATCAACCACCGGCTTCGGCGCAGTTGCGTCGGGAACATCATCACTGACGTGAATCAGCGGCAGCTGAAGCTCAGCGGCAAAGGTTGCGGCTGCATCTTTGTTCGCTGTGCTGGTGACAATAGCCGACAACTCTGCATCAGCAGCGATTTCAGACAACCGTGCCCCGGGTGCTTCCGGATCCAGCGGCACGTAGCAGCAACCCGCTTTAAGAGCACCCAGCAACCCCGCCAGCATGGCGGCATCGTGCCCCAGCATCAGACCCACCCGATCCTGCGGGGTAATCCGGTCCAGCAGGTCTGCCGCAACCTGGTCTGAACGACCGTCGAGCTCCGCGTAACTCCATTGCTGTCCGCCGGTTTCTGCAGGCCCGGTATTCACCGCAAGCGCCTCCGGCCGTTCCGCCACCCGCTGCGCAAACACGCTGACGATGCTGCCATCCGCAGCGGTAAATTCATCCGAATCTGTAGCGGTCGTCATCGATGCAGATGTCAACTGACTCAGCGACTGACTCAGTAACTGACTGAGGGGCCGGGCCGGCTGAGCAATAAGCTGCTCAATCAGCTCACCATATCGTTCGAGCAATGCATCGACGGTTTCCGGGTTAAAAATATCGCTGTTGTATTCGGCTGCCACCAGCAAACCTTCCTGCCCTTCGGTTACTGCCAGACTGATATCCAGTTTTGCCGTACCGCGGTCGAGATGGAAAACCGATGTTTCATCGCCCAATTCGAGCCTGCTCTCCTCCTCGTTGTGGAGATTGAACATGACCTGCACCAGAGGTGAAGTCGACAAACTGCGCGCAGGCTGCAGCTCTTCGAGCAGCTTTTCAAACGGCAGGTCCTGATGATCGAATGCGCCGAGCGCAGTCTCACGGGTGCGGACAAGAATGTCATCAAACGACGGATCAGCAGACAGACTGGTGCGCATCACCAGCGTGTTGAGGAAGAAGCCGACCACATTTTCAATTTCGGCACGGTTGCGCCCGGCCACAGGCGTGCCCACCACAATGTCCTCACGCCCGGTGTAGCGGGCCAACAGCACATTGAACGCAGCCAGCAGCGTCATAAACAATGTGACACCGCGGTCCGACGAAAACCGGTTCAGCTGCTGTTGCAGCTCTTTACTAAGATACAACTGTCGCCAGGCGCCGCGGTTTGATGGCACCACCGGACGTGGCCGGTCCAGCGGCAGCTCAAGTAACGGCGGCACTTCAGCAAGCTGTTCCCGCCAGTAAACGGTTTGCCGTTCAAGCTCTTCACCCTGCAACCAGTTGCGCTGCCAGACGGCGTAGTCCGGGTACTGAACCGGCAACAGGGGCAACTCCGCCGCAGTCTGATGCAAGGCCTCCTGATGCAAAGCCTCCTGATGCAAAACCTCCTGATCCAGGGTCTCCTTATAAAGGGCTCCCAGCTCACGACTGATGATGCCCATCGACCAGCCATCGGAAATAATGTGGTGCATCAACAGCAGCAAAACACCGGTTGCGTCCGGTCCGTCAGCAGACGAACCAGTGCTCACCCAAATGACACGCAACAGAGGGCCGAGCTGCAGATCAAACGGTTCACGTACGATCGTCAGCAGACGCTCCCGCACCTGCTCATGTGTCGCGCCACTGAGGCTGATTTGTTCCAAAGGCACCTGCAGCTGCGGCATCAGAATCTGCACCGGCTCGCCACCCTGTGATGCAAACACCGTATGGAGTGCCGCATGTCTGGCAACCAACCGGTCGATAGCTGTCTGCAAACACCTGCAATCAAGCCCGCCTTTTACTTCAATCGCGCGGTGCAGATTGTAGGCCGCATTGCCGGGATCAAGCTGGTCGAGGAACCACAGACGCTGCTGTGACCAGGACAACGGAGTAATACGCCGGTCGGCATCGCATAGCCGCGTCAGCGGCAGACTGGCATCGGTGCCTTCCGCAGACACCACGCGCGCCAGATCCTCCAACACCGGATGATCAAACAGCATACGCAGCGTCACGGCGACACCCAATTGCTCGCGCAGCTTCGCTGCCACCCGGGTGGCGAGCAGAGAGTGCCCGCCTATGGCAAAGAAATCATCATCACGACCAGCCTGAACACCCAACAGCCCATGCCAGATAGCGGCTATGCACTGCTCTGTTTGTCCCGACGGCTCGCGGAACACAGGTTGTGAGGTCTGCGCACCTGACTCCGCGGCCAGTGCGTTGAGCACGCCGTAGTCGAGCTTGCCGTTGGCAAGCAACGGGAAGTCATCCACGTGGCAGAAATACACGGGCACCATTGCGGCCGGCAGTAGTGTGCGCAGTTCATTGCGCAGTTCCGTCTGATCAAGCTGTTCTGCCGACGTGTACCACGCCAGTAATTGTTCGCCGGAAGATGACAGGCTCACAACACTGCGCTGCACACCCGCGCAACGATTCAAAGCATGCTCGACCTCGGCTGTTTCGATGCGCTGACCATGAATCTTGATCTGGCCATCGCGACGACCGGAAAAAACAAGATTGCCATTGGGCAAATAGCGCGCGAGGTCGCCACTGCGATAGGTTCTGACACCCGCCTTCTCGACAAACTTTGCAGCGGTCAGCTCCGGATTGCTCCAGTAACCCGGAGCTAACCGGTCACTGGCAATAATCATCTCACCGCAGAACGCACTGCGCTGTCCGTCCGGCCCCTCGAGCCAAACGGTAGTGTCTGCAACCGCACGGCCGACCGGCAATGGTCCTGCGCCGGCTGTCGCATCGGTATCAGCAATAAACTGGAGAGCGGTGGTGCTTTCAGACGGACCGAGTCCGTTGATGAAAACGGCGCCCGCCGCAAACCGGTTACGAAACAAATCGAAATCGTCGCGCACCGCAGCCTCGCCACCAAGCACCAAAGCCCGCAAGCGTACCGGCAACTCCGCCGGACTACTCATCAGCAGACGGAACACCGTGGGCGTTGCGTGCAGCACACTGATACCTCTGTCGATAAGCGTCTGCAGCGGATCGCTATGTTTACTCAGATCCAGCGGACACAAACATGCACCGTTCGATAATGCCGCGAGGACATCCATAATTGCCGCATCGAAACCGATGGACGACAACAACGACAAGCGGTCGTTTTCCGCGATGTACAACGACTCGGAGTAAATATCGGCATGCGCCAGCGCATTCTCATGCGTTTGCGGAACCCCTTTCGGCTTCCCGGTAGTCCCTGAGGTAAACAGGATATAGGCCAGATCATCGGGCTTTGCTACGGACTGTTTGTTCAGGCTCTTTTCGATCAGCTGCCACTCCGATGCCCAGCCATCGGCGTGAATATCTTTAGGTGCCGGGAGTGCCGCTACTTTAGCGTGCAGTGCCGCTGCCAACTGTGCATGACCCGGGCCGAAAAATACTGCGGCCACATCGGCTTCATCAACAATCTGCTGCAACCGCTGTTGCGGCTGGTTCGGGTCGAGCGCCACCCAGGTCACCCCCAGACGCAGAGCAGACATGATGCCGGTAATTGCACTCGCATCATGACTGCACAGCAGCGCGACGCGCAGCGACTCTTCTCTGTCAGCCGCCCTCTCCGGCAATGCTGTCTGCAACACCGAAACATCGGGCAGGAGTTGCGCATAGGTTAATCGGGTCTCACCGTCGTCGACGGCCACTTCCATCGGCCTGCGGCTGATCTGTGCGGTGATGCGGGTCAGGACATTGTCCCAGCCAACCAACTCACCATTCTCAATGCGACGGTTAGCCGTGTCGCGACCACCGAAGGTCACGACACCGGCGCTTTCCCTGCCACCGGGCAATGGCAGGTCAGCGAGACGTTGCTGCGGATTGGATACAACTGCAGTCAGCAGCGCCTGATACTCGCTCAGCATTCGCTCAATGCTGCTGCGTGCGAACAGGTCAGTTGCAAACTCGATACCAAGCAACAGGCCGTCGTTACGTTCATGCACGGCGATATTCAAATCGAACTTGGCGGTGCCACTGGCTAAAGAAAATGGCGCTACATCGACACCGTCGAAGCGCACGTTCGCAGCCGGCTCGTTGTGCACATTGAACATCACCTGCACCAACGGTGGATAAGCGGCATTGCGCTCCGGCTGTACCGCTTCTATCAGCGACTCAAACGGTAAGTCCTGATGGTCGAAGGCATCGAGTGATACCCGCCGCACGCGGTCTAACAGTTCAGTAAACGACGGATTGCCACCGAGATCAGTACGCAACACCAGCGTATTAAGGAAGAAACCAACGAGGCCCTCCAGCTCGGTACGCTGCCTGCCGGCCACCGGCGTGCCGACCACCATATCCTCGCGACCCGCATAGCGGCCCAACAGCACTTTGAACACCGCCAGCAACAACATGAACAAGCTGCAGCCCTGCTCCGCCGCCAGTTGCTGCAGCTGCTGACTCAGCCCGGCATCCAGTTGCAGGTCAGCCCAGTCGCCCGAGTAACTCTGCACCGGCGGGCGCTCATAATCTGAATGCAGCTCCAAAAGAGGTGGCAGGTTTGTTAACTGCGACTGCCAATAGTTCAACTGCCGCTGCAGTTCTTCACCCTGCAAAAACTCGCGCTGCCAGATTGCGTAATCAGCGTATTGCACCGCCAGCCCGGGCAACACAGATAATTTAGGCAGCTTAGCTCCGGCATCTGCAGCCGCTGCGTTATACAGCAGCGAAAGCTCGCGATACAGCACACCCATCGACCAGCCGTCTGCAATGATGTGATGAAGCAGTAGCAGCAACACATGGTCATCGGGCGCAACTTCTAGCAAAACAACTCTGAACAGCGGCCCCGACTGCAAATCAAAACCTGCTGATGTGAACACTTGTATACGCTGCTGCAACTCCGCGACTGTCGCGGCCGGCATCTCCACCGTTTCGATACTGACCGCCGCTGCAGGCGCAATAACCTGCACCTGCGATTCACCACTGGCGATAAAAGTAGTTCTCAGAGACTCGTGTCGAGCCAGCAGCTGATTGCATGCTGCTTGCAACGCATCCCGCTTTAAGTCGCCCCGCAAACGCGCCATCCACGGCAAATTGAATGTCGGTGTACCGGGCGACAGCTGATCGAGAAACCACAGGCGTTGCTGGGCGTAAGACAACGGAGGCAGTTCCTGCGTCTTGCGTGGCACCACCGGCGGTAATGCGCTGGTGCCTGCCTGCTGCCCGGCAACCCCGGCCAATCCCGCTACAGTCGGGTTGTTGAAGAGTTGCCGCAGCGGCAGATTTACTCCCAATGCATCGCGCAAGCGCGCAATGACGCGGGTTGCCAGCAATGAGTGGCCACCCAGCTGAAAAAAATCGTCATCGAGACCAACCCGCTGCAACCCGAGCACCTCTGCCCAGACTGCTGCGATGGTCTTTTCGGTTTCCGATTCGGGTGCCCGGTATTCGGCGCTGGCGCTGCGCAGGTTTTCCGGTGCGGGCAATGCGGCCCGGTCCACCTTACCGTTGACGGTCAACGGCAAACCATCCAACACAACGAAAGCGTCGGGCACCATGTAGTCGGGTAAGACGTTCTGCAGTCCGCTGCGCAAAGCAGCTACCGTAACGTCACCTGCCACATACGCAACGAGCAGTGTATCTGCACCGGTCTTCACCGGCACCACAGTCGCCGCGTCAACGCCGGACTCACGCAATAAGGCCGCTTCAACTTCAGCCGGCTCAACGCGATGGCCACGCAGCTTCAGCTGTTCATCGATGCGGCCAAGATATTCCAGACTGCCGTCCTGCAAGCGGCGCACCCGGTCACCTGTCTTGTACCAGCGGCCGACTGCGTAGGGGTTCCGGCTAAATGAACCGGACTCGTGCAGATAGCCGGCAGCAACACCGGCACCGCCGATAGCAAGCTCACCCGGCACACCCGTTGGCTGCAACTGCTCATGCGCATCAAGCACATAAGCTTGCACATTGGGTACCGGCGTCCCTATCGGAATGTCGTGCAGACCTTCCGGATTGAGATGCGTGATATCACACCAGGTCGCGACTATAGACGTTTCAGTGGGACCATAGGTGTTGATCAGCTGCACTGATGACGCTGACGACACCTGCTGTTGCCAGCGCTGCCACAAACTCAGCTGTGCTTTTTCACCACCGATAATGACAGTGTTGAGACATTCAGGAATGACAGTTGCAGCATCGAGTGAGCCAGCCAGCTCATGCCAGTAGGCTGTCGGCAAACTCGTCCAGCTGATCTGCTGCTCAGCGAGCAACTGCAGGAACTCATGCGCTGACGGTACAGCTTCGTTATCACGCAAAACCAGCGTAGACGCCGACGCAAATGCGACGAAGGTTTCTTCGATAGAGATATCAAAATTTAGTGATGCAAACTGCAGCACACGACCGCCGTCCAGGCCCGTCTTATCGCGCAGTGCGATGATGTAGTTGCTCAATCCGGCGTGGGTTAAGCGCACTCCCTTGGGTTGACCCGTGGAACCTGAGGTAAACAGGATGCAGGCCACTGCGTCGGGATCGGTTCGCAAATCGACAACCGGCAGCGTCGCAATATCCGCCTGTGCCACATCATCAATAGCCAGCTCATCGACAGACAGCAGATCGCAGGCAAACGCGGGATACTCTTCGCACGCCACGGCGAGCACAACGGCAGGCTGCACCTGCTCCACCATCTGTAGCAAGCGCTCGCCGGGAAAGTCCGGATCCAGCGGCACCCAGACGGCACCTGTTTTCAAAATTCCCAACTGCGCAGCAACTGTCTTCACACCGCGGCGGGCCAACAGCCCTACTGCCTGCCCCTTTTGCACGCCACGCTGCATCAGACCCGCTGCAATGCGGTCGCTGAGTTCATTAAGTTCTTTATAGCTGAGCGACAGTCCGTCAACCTTGCCATCAGACCGGCCATCGGCACTGGTCAGGGCTATCCTGTCCGGAGCTGCATCCACAGCATCCTGCAGCAGACTCTGCAAAGTGCGGGGCTGATCCGGCCGGACATCGCTTCCCAGCAGCTGTTCGCGTTCGGACGCACTCAGCATAGGCAGCTGATCAACCGGACAATCGGGATCGTTCAGTGCCGCTTCCAGCAAATTCTGATAGTGCTCCGCCATCCGTTCGATCGTCGCTTCGTCGAACAGATCGGTGTCGTACTCGAACATAGCGTCGAGACCATTCTCTGCTTCGCGCACCGACAGTGTCAGATCGAAAGTCGATGTACGACTACTGAAAATGACTTCAGGAATTACCTCAAGGTTGCGTACCGGTAATTTCCAGCGCGGCTCTTCCTGCAAATCGAACATCACCTGAAAGACCGGCGTATGACTGAGCTCACGCTGCGGTTGAATCACCTCGACCAATTTCTCGAATGGCAACTCCTGATGGGTATGCATATCGAGAGCGGTATCGCGAACCTGACGCAACAGATTGCGGAACGTCAGCCCCTCTTCAAGCTGCACGCGGATTACTGCGGTGTTGACGAAGAACCCGATAAGCCCTTCCAGTGCGGTACGCGGCCTGCCGCCGATGGGGGTACCGACCACCAAATCACGCTGCCCGGAGTAGCGCTGCAGTAACACGTCGAAAGCGGCGAACATCACCATAAATAAGGTTGCGCCCGAGGTGCGCGCCAAACCCCGCAACTCTTCGGCCAAAGAGCGCGGCAACAAGCGCACCACGGAGGCGCCGCGGAATCTCAGCGCAGCTGAACGCGGCCGGTCGGAAGGTAAGGCCAGCACGGGTGGCGCGTCAGCAAGCTGATTGCTCCAGTAGTCCAGCTGGCGCTGCAACTCCTCGCCATCCAGCCAACGCCGTTGCCAGGCGGCGTAGTCTGCATACTGTAATTCGAGCGGCGGCAACTCCGGCCGACCGCCGGCAGCGAACGCATCGTAAGCAGCCGCCAGTTCGCGGAACAGTATGCGCATCGAAGCGCCATCGGAAATGATGTGATGAATAAGCACCAGCAAAACATGCTCATCAGCCGCACGCTCCACTAAAAACACCCGGATCAGCGGCGCCTCATCCAGCTTGAACGTGCTGCCGGCAAGTACCGACAAATGCGCGCGCAAACGCTCGTCACCGGCACCGCGCAAAACACTATGCTCCAGCGGTACAGTGACATTACTCTCTACGACAACTTCGGCTGCACCGCCCTCACTGACAAAACGGCTGCGCAATACTTCGTGACGTTGCACGACATAGTCGACAGCAGCCTGCAGAGCTTCGCGGTTAAGTTCACCGCGCAAGCGCACTGTCCAGGAAATGTTGTAAGCCGCACTGTCGGGTTCCAGCTGGTCAAGAAACCACAGTCGTTGTTGCGAGTAAGACAGCGGCAGATGTCCATCGCGGGAAACGGCTTCCAGCGGCAATTCAGATGAATGTTTTGAACGCGCCGACCACTTCAACAGCGCAACGATCTGCACTTTACGCTCGCGAATCTCGCCAGCCAGCCCAGCAGTAACGACGCCCTTAGGCGCATCAAGCACAAGTTCGTCACCATCGAGACTGAGCTGTACACCAAGATCCCGCAGCTTCGCGATGAGATCCAGCGCAGTCAAAAGCGCAACTCCTCGCGCTCATCGCCGGTAGTGCCTGCTTCGTCATCGCCGGCAGCCCAGCGCAACGTATCAATACTGTGAGCCAGACCCCGCAGCGTCGGATGCTCAAACAACACCTGCAGCGGCAGGTCGGCTTCCAGCACATCGCACACCCGTGACATCAATCGCGCTGCCATCAGCGAATGACCGCGCAATGCGAAGAAATCATCATCGCGACCGACCTGCTCTGCGCCGAGCACATCCTCCCAGATACCCGCGAGTACTTTCTCGGTCGCGGTGACAGGTTCTGCATACTGTATGGTTGCAGCAGCCGACCAGTCCGGTTCCGGCAAGCGGAGATAGTCCACCTTGCCGCTCGGTGTCAGCGGTAAAGCATCCATCTGGATGTAGTCGCGTGGAATCAGTACGTCCGGCAACCACGCCCGCAGATACGCTTGCAGGTCTGCACCATTCAATTGATGCAGCCCGACGACATAGCCCACCAACTGCGCCTGCCCTTGCGGGTCAGCGACAGCGTGGATCGCAGCCTGCTGTACGCCTTCGCAGTTGCGCAGATTGAACTCTATCTCTGCCGGATTAACGCGCAAACCGCGGATCTTCAGCTGACGATCAAGGCGACCTCCGAGTTCCAGCGCACCGTCGTTCCGGTAGCGGGCAACATCGCCGCTGCGGTAATAGCGCTGTTCGTCACCGTGCAGATTCAGTTTTATGAACGGATCCGTGGCAGGAGACTCACCGCCACTGCCGAGATATCCGAGCGGCAGTCCGATGCCACCAACCACCAATTCACCCCAGACACCCGGCGGTACCGGCTGACCGGACTGATCCAGCACCCAGGCTTCAACACAGGGCAGCGGGCGACCAACCGGCAACGTTTCAGAAACCGCGTCGTCACAGACGTGACAAGTGATATCCCAGGTTTCAGTTGTGCCGTAGGTGTTCAGTACAACAGAGCCCGGCCAAGCTTCACGTACCTGCCGGTAAAGATCTGCGCCAAGCGTTTCACCGCTGGTAATCAGGCTGGTTAAAGACAACTGTTGCGCGCTCTCGTCTGCCAGCAACACTGCCAGCAGCGAAGGCACAGCCACCATGTGAGTCACCTGATATTGCTGCAAGGTTTGCAGCAACAAGTGCGGGTCGGCGTCCGCTTCCGGCTCCGGAATAACGACACTGGCGCCGTGCGCCAGAGGCCCGAACAACTCCCACCAGGCATCAACAAAGTTCAGACTGGTGCGGTGAACAAAACGGTCGTCTTCCGAAAACTCAACACCGGTTTCCGGCGCGTCCCACATCCAGCTGATGCGATGCACGGCTGAGCGATGCGAATACAGCACGCCTTTCGGCTCACCGGTGGAACCCGAAGTAAACAACACCCATGCCGGATGATCCGGATAAACCTCCACCCCCGGTTCTGAAGAACCGGCGTTCAGCAGCTGCGGTAGCAGCTCCTCATCGATAACGACCGACGGTTCTGCCACCGACTGCATATAGCTCACACGCTCTGCGGGCCAGCGCGGATCCAGCGGCACCACTATTGCACCGGCCTTCAGCACACCAATAACTGCGGCAACCCGGTCGGACGAGCGAGGTAAGCAAACCCCGACGCGGGCGCCGGGCTTCACTCCCGATTCCTGCAACCCGTTGGCGATGCTATTAGCCTGTTTACCGAGCTCGCAATAACTGACAGCGCCGTTTGCTGTATGCAAGGCTGCCGCATCGGGAGTCAATGCAACCTGATGGGTAAACATTGCCGGCAATGTCAGACCGCGGGCATAACTCTCCTGATGGCCCACCGACAGTCTGGCCAGTTCTGCCGCTGCTTTACGACCGGCTTGCAGCGGCACTTCGGTTATCTGTTGATCAACGTCACGCAACGCCTCGGACAACAGCGCTGCAAACCCATCGGCAAAGCGCATCGTCAGCGCGGCATCGTAACGGGCAGGCTGCAGACCGATCACAATGTCTATTGCCCTGCCCGCGCCGGCATCAGTCACCGACGTTTCAATATCCCAGTACGACGGTCTTGGTATGTGAGGCACCTCGATCGAGAAACGAACATCGCCGGCAAACGCATCATCAGCCGAACGATCCTCAAACATCAGCAGTGCCTGAAACAGAGGGTGCCGTCCGAACTCGCGCGGCGGGTCAATAGTTTCAACGATGGCTTCCAACGGCACACCGGCATGGCCGATCACCTGCACGGCAGCCTGCTGTTCTGCCTGAATTACCTCGCCGAGCGAGGCCTCGCTCTTTAAGACGTTTCTAAAGGGCAGGTTATTCACCATGCAGCCAATCATCCGGCTCAGTTCTTCCGACTGACGCAAGGTGACCGGCGAACCAATCAACAGATCACGTTGCCCGGTAAAGCGGCTCAACGTGATGCGATACAAAGCCAGCATCAGCACAAACAGGCTGACGCCCTGCTCTTTCGCCAGTGCACGCAACCGGTCCGCCTCATCCGCCGGTATCGTGAAGTGCTGTGAAAGCTCCGCTACCGACTCAATGTTATGCGTCGCTGACTGCGGAAAGTTCAGCAGACTGTCAGCATCTTCCAGATTGTCCTGCCAAAAGGACAGCGCCACAGAATCGGCTTCAGCTTGACCATCGACTCCGCGCTCCTGCAGAGCAAAGTCACCGAACTGCATTGCGACGTCCGGCAAGGACTCACCTGCATACAGTTGCGCCAACTCATCACGAACAATTTCGACGGATAAACCGTCAGCGAGAATATGGTGAACAGTAACCAGCAGCACCGACTCATCGGTCAACCAACTTGCTGACAACAGCGGTCCGTTTTGCAGGTCAAAGTTCTGTGCAATTTCCCTGGCAGCGATATCCTGCAGCGAACCGCCCGTCATCTGTAGCGGCGGCACTTCGTTGCCGACAACCTGAACAGCGCTGTCTGCGTCCGGACGAAAGCGCGTACGCAAAATATCGTGACGACGCACCAGTTCCTGCCATGCACTCTGCAGCCGCACGTCATCTACGGGTCCGTTCAGCCGGATCGCAAACTGTTCATTCGCTGCGGTACTACCCGGGTAGAGACGATCAAGAAACCACAGGCTCTGCTGTGCAAAAGACAGTGGCACTTCTGCATCGCTGCCGGAAACTTCCGGCTCAACAGCTGCAAGCTTCGCTTCACCATGTTCAGCTTCAGTTGCAGCAACACGCGCCACCGCATCCGCATGATGCTCTTCGAGATATGCAGCGAAACTTGCTACATCAGGCGCGTTAAAAACTGCGGCAAGAAACACGGTGTCGTCGAGCCAGCGCTGCACTTCGGTGGTCAGGCGCACAGCAAGAATCGAGTCACCACCAATATCAAAAAAGTTCTCGCCCAGTCCGACGCGCTCGCGTCCCAATACATCGGCCCATAGCTGTGCCACCTGCTTCTGCAGTTCACTTTCCGGCTCACGGTAGTCTGCACTTGCTGTGCCGGGCGCCGGCAAAGCGCTGCGGTCGAGCTTGCCGTTGGCACTAAGCGGCATGGCGGGCAACGACACCCATGCCGATGGCTGCATGTAATCCGGCAGACGCTCAGCAGCCCACGCACGCAACTGTTCTTCACCTGCAGCAACCTGGGTTTCCAGAAACTCATGCAAATCGCGGTAGAAGCCGTTGCGACCAAGTTCAGTCTCGTGATGCCGGGTCGTATAGTCGGCCAACTGCTCACCATCAAGAGCAACCTGCAGCCGGTAATCCGGGAACACGCCATCAGCGCCGGTACAACGTTCCCACTTAATCTGCAGCACGTCGCCGGCAGACAAATGCCTGCCCTCATCAAGCACCGGCAAATACACCGGCAACCAGGCCTGCTGGTTATCGAGGAAGTCCACTTCCTGGCCGGGCAGTGTCTCGACCTCAGTCCACAACAACAGACCGTCGAAGCAACCGCTGTGGGTTACCGTAAGACTCAACGTGCCTGAATCATCCGCCGCAATGGACTGTTGAAAATCGATATCTTCGAACAATGCGGGTTCGGCAAGCCGCGCCTGTTCCGGAAAATTGCGTACACACAAGCGGATATCGAATCGCGCGTTCGCATCGGCAAACACCTTTTCGGTATAACCGGCAGCCAACGCTGACATCTGCGGCGTTCGCAAAGTGGCAGGCAACTCAACCGGAGCGATACGCGTGACACAACGCGACGGCACTGCACGATAGTCATTGGCAAACAAAGGTGCGGCAGAGTTCCAGATCGGAATAATGCCGTCTGAACTGCCGATATTGCCGATGATGCCCTGAGTGATCACTTCAGGCGGTTCATCGATAGCCTGCAACACTTCCGGAGACTGCATGTCACCGCAAATTACGGTGATACGATCTGTCAGCCCGAGTCGTTCGACCAGTCGCTGCGCTTTCGCGGCCGCTTCAGGGATCACTTCCACCGCATAGGCCTTGCGCGCACCCGCCGCAACGGACAAGCGTGCCAGCAGTGCATCCTGACCGGTACCGATGTCGAGCACTACCTTGCCGCGTGCTGCGGACTCAAACGCCTGCCTGTATGCCGCCACACGAATCTCATCGGCGTTCATGAACTCATACAGCAGCTCGTCGTATATCTGATACTCGCCAAGTGAGGGCCAGAACTCAGGCTCGCCCTCTGCCACCGCTCCAGCCTCCCGCACATACCAGGCAGTCAGCTGCGGCTCACCGCCTTCAACGGCCGCGGTATCGACATACACTTCGCGAACACCCGGGCAGTCAAGAATACTGCGCTCTACTTCCGCCGGTTCGACCCGGTAACCACGCACTTTGATCTGATGATCAACGCGACCCAGATACTCAAGGCTGCCGTCTTCCAGCTGACGCACCCGGTCGCCACTGCGGTACGCCGGCTTGCCGTCTAATTCGAAGAAATGCTGTGCAGTAAGCGCCTCATCGTTCAGATAGCCCTCCGCAACACCATCGCCGATGATGAGCAGTTCGTCGTTATCGTCGATGCGCACTTCAAAATCGGCGCACGGTTTACCGATGATGCTCGCGGCAGGCATCTTGCCCGGTGCAAACTCCTGCAGACACACTCGTCCGGAGGTCTCTGTCAGCGCGTAGGTGTTAATAACCCGCGCTTTTGAACTGCCACGCTCATACCATTCGGCGATTCGAGCGGGCTGCGCCGCCTCACCGCTAAGTACCAACAACCGCAGCGTATCCGCGGGCAACACTTCATCGAGAGCCAACCACTGAGCCAAACCGGATGGTGTGATGCTGCAGACTGTGCAACCGGCTTCCTGCATCAACTCCTGCATGCGGCGTGGATCGCGACGCGACTCCGGCGGGACTATCAGTAATGCAGCGCCGGTAGCCAAAGCGCCCCACATTTCCCACACGGAAAAACCGAAGGCAAATGAATGTGACTGGGTCCAGATATCCTGCGATGACAACGGCAGTTCAGGTAAAGCATAAAGATTGGAAATATTGGCGTGCGACACCTTCACGCCTTTCGGCGTGCCGGTAGAACCGGAGGTGAACATGACGTATGCCAGCCTGGTCAGCTCATCACCATCCGCCTGCGGTCTTCCTGTCTGATCGCTTTGCAGAGCCTCAAAAACCTGCAGATCAATAATCAGCGCAGGCGCCGCCACCGCAATTATTTTGTCTTCGCGCTCCGGCGAACTGTCGAGTGGCACATAGGCGAAACCGGCCTTCCATGCTGCAAGGATGGCGATAATCTGCTCAGGCCCGGCGGGCAGTCGCAACGCCAGCAATGCATCGGCCGGCAACTCTTTTTCCCGCAAAGCATTGGCCACACGATTCGCGGCTTCTTCCAGCTCTGCATAACTCAAGCGCAGGTCTTCAAATAACAGCGCGGTTGCTTCCGGCCTGCTGTCGGCAAAAGCCTCGAATTGACGATGCAATGCCCCGCGATGCAATGAAGTTACAGAACGCGGGTTCACACCAGTAACTCCAGACCCGTAACCGGCGGATTGCCCAGGTACTCCTGCCAATACTCTTCACCGCAGGCTTCAACACCTGCAGGATCAAGTTGCAGCGGCAGCCAGCGCCAGCTGCTAAAACCGCATTCGGCAAACAGCCGCTCATAGGTGGAACGAGCGTAGTAATAGACCTCGAAGTTAATCATCGAGCGGCCGGACACCATCGAATAAGTCACCGCGCTGCTGTCGATCAATGGCGCACACGCCATCTTGTTAAAGCCGTACTGCGCATAACCGGCAAAGTCGGTCAACGACTGCTCAGGGTTTTCATTAATACCGACAAAACGCCCGCCGTCGGCCAGCACACTGCGCACGGCTGTCAGCATGTTGCGCAACGCTTTCTCGTTCGGTGCGTAGTGAAACAGGTAGGAACCGACAATCAGGTCGGCGCTGGCAGCGGGCATAACCTCACCTAGCTGTTGTGCATCCGCGCAGATATAGCGGATGCCCTTAGGCACTTCGGCTTCAATCTTCTCTGCAATATCGATCATGCCCTGCGAGATATCGACACCGGTAACCTCTGCCGCACCCTCGCGTTGCAGACGTCTGGCATAGATGCCGTCACCACAGGCAAGGTCTACCACCTGCTTACCGGCAGCATCACCAATCATTTCGAACAGACTGTAAGCCTCGACGTAACGGCGCAGCGGCGACTGCTTGCCCTCGCTGTATTGGGAGGCGATGGAGTCGTATTGCGCGCCGTTGTTGTCTGAGGTGGTCATCAGATTTTCAGCGGCCGCCAACTGTTGAGCAGCTCCAAACATTCTTCACGCAGCACGCCGCCGGTTTTAATTGCATCCGCTGCTCCAAGGCTGCAGCCGGTCAGCTCGCTGCCCGTAATCGCTTCCATGTCTGCGAGAGTGGCACCGAAATAAATATGACGAATACCGGAATAGAACCCGGCACTCAGGCACATCGGGCAAGGCTCGACGGTGGAGTAAAGATCACAACCATCCAAGTGCAGCGCACGCAGGTTCTGACAGCTTTCACGAATCGCGACCACTTCGGCATGCGCCGTAGTGTCCAACTGTGACACAACAGAGTTATGGGCCCGCGCGATTATCTCGCCTTCGCGAACCACAACCGCACCCACGGGCGGCTCACCCGCCGCCATTCCGCGCCGGGCGATTTCAAGTGCCGCACGCATATGCTCGTCGTGCTGGTGATCATGCTCGCCCGTGGCCTCACGGGCAGCGTCTTCTGCGGACAAAATCCGGCCTTCCTCTGCCTGCCCGGTCTGATTAAAGACCCGGAAGGTATTCGCGAAATCAGCCATAACCGCCCGGATAGACACCCGTGGCAGATTGCCGTTTCTTTGTTTTTAGTCGCTTAGCTTATATACACGCGCCCCGAACAAGGAGCGCATAGCTGCCCGGACCCGGCATAAGGAGCCCGGAAGCCTTGCTATTGTTACATATCAGGCGATTTCTCCATAGTTCTACTGCCACCCGGATGCCATCTCCGGTGCAAGCCCTGCCACTGCGGAGACAATCGGTTGATTTTACGCAGTGATTTCCCCCTCAAATCCCTTAAAATTGCGGCTTTCGCGGCGGCTCAGGCCCCGTTTCACACTGACACAAGAAGTAAGCTATGCAGACCATCAGTATTATCGGCGGCACCGGCTCCCTCGGCAGCGGCCTCGCGTGGCGCTGGGCACTGGCCGGCCACAACGTCATCATCGGCTCCCGTGACGCGGAACGCGCTCAGGAAACTGCCAACGACATTAATGCCCGCCTTGGCGAAAACAAAGCGACCGGCATGGACAACCTTGCTGCTGCTGAAGCCGGCGAGATTATTGTTCTGACCATCAAATTTGCTCACCAGGAATCAACGCTGTCACAGCTGCACGATGCCGTTCAGGGCAAAATCGTGGTCGACACCACCGTACCGCTGGTGCCACCCAAGGTTGCCCGCGTGCAGTTACCCGCAGAGGGCTCCGCTGCGGTAATCACCCAGAAACTGCTTGGTGACAATGTTCGCGTTGTGTCTGCATTCCAGAACATCGCGGCCGACTCACTGCCGAAAGATGAACCCATCACCTGTGATGTACTCGTTACCGGCGACAATAAAGATGCCCGTCAGGCGATTGTTGATCTGGCAATCGACGGCGGCATGCAGGCATGGCATGCAGGCCCGCTGGCCAACTCTGCGGCTGCAGAAGCGATGACTTCATTGCTGATCCACCTCAACAAACAATTCCCGGGCGCTCACACCGGCATCAAGATTACAGGCGTACCGGACTAACAAATGCCGGCCCGCCTTGAAGCGTTCGCCGTTACAGGCTTGCCACAGATCCGGCCGGGTGATGACCTGGCCGGACTTGTAGTTGCGGCAACCAGTGACAGCGGCATAGACGTACAAGCGGGTGACGTATTCGTTGTCGCACAAAAGATTATTTCGAAAGCGGAAGACCGCATCGTCCGGCTCGCTGACGTACAACCTTCTGCCGAAGCACTGCGCATCGCCGCCGACATCAATAAAGACCCCGCGATGGTCGAACTGGTGTTACAGGAATCCGTCGAAGTAGTCGCCACGGGCAATAATGTACTGATCGTCGAAGACAAGCGCGGGTTTGTCATGGCGAACGCCGGCATCGACCGCTCTAACATTGAAGACAGTGACAACACTGCCTTGCTACTGCCGGAAGACCCGAACCGCTCCGCTGCCAATCTCCATGATGCACTCGTGGCGCACTATCAAAAGCCACTGGCAGTAGTTATTGCTGACAGCGTCGGCCGCCCGTTTCGTCTTGGCACTACAGGCATGGCTATCGGCAGCGCGGGCATCGAGGCGCTGGAAAACCTGCGCGGCAATCACGATATGTATGGCCGCGAACTGCAGGTTGCCGAACATGCGGTTGCCGATGCGGTCGCCGCGACCGCTGAACTGCTGATGGGTGAAGGCGATGAAGCCGTTCCCGTCGTCATCATTCGCGGTCTGAATGCAGGCCATTCCGGGCAGACAGCCGCTGCGATCCTGCGCCCGAGAAACGAAGACCTGTTCCGGCCCAAATGAATTTGAATCAGAGAAGATGAGTTACGTAATCCTGTCGGGCGGAGTTGGCGGCGCAAAACTCGTTCAGGGTTTTGCCAATCTGCTGCCGAATGACCAGGTTGCCGTGATAGCAAACACCGGCGATGACTTTGTCCATCTGGGGCTGCCCGTATCACCCGATCTCGACACGCTGATGTACACGCTTGCCGGCATTGCCAATCCGGCAACCGGCTGGGGACTTGCCAACGAAACCTACCGATTCATGGAATCGCTGAAAGCACTGGGCGGAGAAGACTGGTTCACTCTGGGCGATGGTGACATCGCTACCCACATCCGCCGTAAACAATTGCTGGATGATGGTGCTGATTTATATGAAGCAACCACCGTATTACGTGAGCAACTGAACGTTGCAGTTGACCTGATCCCGATGAGCAACGACAGCGTCGCGACTTTGGTGCACAGCGATGAAGGCGTACTTGGTTTTCAGGACTACTTCGTGCGTCGTCAGGCCGGACCAAAGGTGGAGAAACTGGTTTATTCGGGCAGCGATTCGGCAAACGCGACTCCGGCGGCGCTGCAGGCTTTGCAGCAGGATAGTTTGGAGGCAGTGGTTATCACGCCATCGAACCCGTACCTGAGCATCGACCCCATCTTAAGCCTGCGTGATATTCGTGCAGCACTTGAAGACACCAACACTCCGGTCATTGCGGTTTCACCTGTGGTCGGCGGCAAAGCCCTGAAAGGGCCTACTGCGAAAATCATGGCTGAACTGGGTATCGACTGCAGCGTCCTGAGCATCGCAGAACACTACCGCGGACTTATCGACGGGCTTATCATTGATGAAGCCGATGCCGGTTATCGCGACCAGCTCGAAGCCACGGGTATCGCAATTGAGGTCGCGCCAACGGTGATGACATCACTGGCTGTTAAAACACAGCTCGCAAAAACTGTGGCGGAGTTCGCAGCACGGCTGACCGAAACATAATGAAAAAGATTTGGGCCATATTGCCGGTGAAAGGTTCGACGCATGCGAAGCGTCGGCTTAGCTCATTGTTGAGCGAAGAAGAGTGCGCGGGACTCGCGCGGGCAATGCTGCTGGATGTTATTGCCATGCTGCAAACCTGCGAAAGCATCGCCCATATAGCCATACTGACAGCTGATCGCGACGTTGCAGCGGTTGCCCGCAAACAGGGCTGCCTCATCATGAATGAAACGACCGAGGGCATGAATCCGAACCTGAATTTCGCAGCGCGCGAACTGCAGGACAAGAATGTAGAAGGCATCCTGATATTGCCCGCTGATCTGCCTACGCTCGATGCCGCCGAAGTCGATGCCTTTGTAAAAACGCATACCGAAGACAATGGCATCAGTCTCTGCCCGGCCGAAAAAGACGGCGGCACCAATGCCCTGCTGTGCACACCTCCGGCAGTTATCGAATTCCGTTTCGGCAAAGACAGCGCGGCGGCTCATGAAGCTCAGGCAGCAGCGGCCGGCATCAGTTGTCAAAAACAGTTCCTGCCCAGCCTGCAAAACGATATTGATGAGCCCGACGACCTCCGCTGGCTGGTCAAACAGGCTGTCAAAGCGGAAGCCGGTGTAGCGACCAGTCAGTATCTGGCGGGTTCGGGCATTTCCGAGCGCCTGCTCTACAATAAGCCTGCTCCGCATTTACAGTCTGCCGGACCTACTGAATCAAATGATGCCTGACTCAAGCACCAATGCGCTTCTGAACACGCCGCTTGCAGACCTGATGCAGACGGCGGCTGCGCTGCGCGATCAGGGCTGGGGCCATCACGTCAGTTATTCGCGCAAGGTATTCATTCCACTCACAGAACTGTGCCGCGACGTCTGCCACTACTGCACCTATGCGAAAACACCGAAGCGACTCGACAATATTTATCTGTCGCCGGAACAGGTGCTGCAGATAGCCCGGGATGGTCAGGCACAGGGCTGCAAAGAAGCACTGTTTACTCTGGGTGACAAACCTGAACTGCGTTACAAAGCCGCCCGTGAAGCGCTGGATCAGCTCGGGTACGAAACCACCATCGACTATGTCGCCGCCATGGCGAAACTGGTGCTTGAAGAAACCGGTCTGCTACCGCACCTGAACCCTGGTGTGCTCGACTTTAACGACTATGAACGGCTGCGCGAGTTCGCGCCCAGCATGGGCATCATGCTGGAATCATCGGCAAAACGTCTTACTGAAAAAGACATGCCGCACTACGGTTCGCCGGATAAAGACCCTGAAGTGCGTCTCGCCAGCATGCGTGCAGCAGGCCGCGCCAAGGTGCCGTTAACCACAGGCATTCTGATCGGTATAGGCGAAACCCGTGAAGAACGGCTGCAAAGCCTTCTGGATATTAAAGAACTGCACGACGAGTTCGGCCACATCCAGGAAATTATCGTGCAGAACTTTGTGCCCAAGCCCGGTACGAAAATGCATGCAGCACCCGCTCCGGATTTTGACGAGTTGCTGTGGACGATTTCCGTTACCCGCAACCTCTTCGGCGCAAAGATGAGCATCCAGGTGCCACCAAATCTGAACGAAGGTCGCCTGCCTGAATTAATCGGCGCCGGCATCAACGACTGGGGCGGCGTCTCGCCGGTAACACCTGATCATGTAAACCCCGAATCACCATGGCCGCAGTTGGAGCAACTCACCGAACTGACACGTCAGGGCGGTGCCGAGCTCACCCAACGACTGACGATTTATCCGTCGTATATAGCAGCACGTAGCGAATGGCTGCATCCGAAACTGGAGCGGGCGGTATTGCGTCATGCCGATGCCGGCGGTCTGGCGCGCACCGACGACTGGGTGACCGGCGAACAATGCACTCTGCCTGACCTGCCTGCGGCAAAAGGCAAAGGACAACTGGAAAGTGTCGTTAACAAAGCCTCTGACGGAGAGACTTTAAGCGAGCCGGAGATCGTTACACTGTTCGGCGCCCGCGGTGATGACCTGCATCAGGTGCTTGAAGCGGCAGATGCGTTACGCCGTGATGTCAGCGGTGACGTGGTTCGCTATGTTGTTAACCGCAACATCAACTACACCAATGTCTGTACCTACAAGTGCAAGTTCTGCGCCTTCTCCAAAGGCAAAGCCAGCGAAAATCTGCGCGGCCAGCCGTATCTGGTCGATCTTGACGAGATCAGTCGCCGCACCGAAGAAGCCTGGCAGCGTGGTGCCACAGAAATTTGCCTGCAAGGCGGTATCCACCCGTCCTTCACCGGGCAGACTTATCTCGATATCTGTGCCGCCGTCAAAGAGGCCGCACCCGATATCCACGTGCATGCGTTCTCACCGCTGGAAGTGACCCATGGCGCAACGACGCTCGGCATGTCGCTTAGCGACTATCTGCTGCAGCTGAAAGCAGCCGGCCTGGGCACTCTGCCAGGCACCGCTGCTGAAATTCTTGATGATGAAGTGCGACAGATCATTTGCGCCGACAAGGTCAACACTGCCGAATGGCTGAATGTGATCGGTACTGCGCATCAGGCCGGACTGAAGACCACCTCAACCATCATGTTCGGTCACATGGAGACGACAACCCATTGGGCCAGACACCTGCTTCGCTTGCGTGAGCAACAAATGAAAACCGGTGGCATTACCGAGTTCGTGCCGCTGCCGTTCGTGCACATGGAAGCGCCTATGTATGTCCGCGGCTTCGCCCGCAAAGGCCCGACCTGGCGTGAAGCGCTGCTGATGCATGCAGTCGCGCGACTCACCCTGCATCCGGTGATTCCGAATATTCAGGTGTCGTGGGTGAAACTCGGCCCTGAAGGTGCGGCGGCCGCACTCAATGCCGGCGCTAACGATCTCGGCGGCACCCTGATGAATGAGTCAATCTCCAGAGCAGCAGGTTCTGATCATGGTCAGGAATTCAGCCCGGAACAAATGGATGCCCTGATCGAAAGCATCGGCCGTTGCCCGCAACATCGTTCGACTCTGTATGAAGCAGTAGGTGACGAGCGCATTGCTGCATCCTATAACGCAGCGCCAATGGCGGATGTTGTGAACCGGCACGCCAGAGAGTTCTCGCGGGCAAGCTGATCCATAGCCACCACTACCTGACGATTACCGCTTCTCGTAATACATCAGGACCTGTAATCAACGGCGTTTGCGGCTTCGACTTATCGGGTCGGTTACGGTCTACGAATCGTCCCGTTTCTTCGAACACACGCTGCACCTGTCCGGACTTGGCATCAGCATTCAACTCTTCAGAAAATGAATCAAGCAATGCATAGGTAAATAGCCCCCGCCCTTCATCGCCATATTCCTGAGACTCCTGACCACCTTCAGCTGCTGCCATTAACAGGAAATTGGAAGAGGCGGAGCGCTTCTCAAGCGACCTGAAGTCCAGCGTGCCCTCGATACTTCCTGCATGACAGGTGTCAACAACCAAAAACCGTTCTCCGGCAACATCTCTTAACGCATCGACAAACGCTCTCCAACTAACCAGAGACTCAGGCTCCGAATCAGCTGAATTCAGGGCGGCAACATCTTCCGCAGTGCCATCCCGGGGAACAAGGTAATACTCACCAAAGGGATCGCTCACCCCATGAGCAGCAAGAAAAACTACAACCGTGTCGTTGGCTTTACTAGCAGAAATCTTACTCAGAGATTGAAGGATTGCTGCCTTATCAGGAACCTTAAACGTAAAATCGTTCAACTCGGTGACATAGACATTCTCGTAATCACGACCAGCCTGTTCCTTGAAAAACTGCGCAACAGCAACCGAGTCGTTTGCCGCAAACCTGAGCTGCGCGCTTTTAGGAAAGTTTGGATACTTGCTTACGCCAATAGAAACGAGATACAAGTCGCCCTTGGGCTTCTCCTTTTTCCGGTTCGCTTTGGAAAAGATGGAAGTACTGAGTACGCCTATCGAGGACTCCGTTCCGACTTCGATACGGACCTGATTCAAGCCTTCCTTCAGCGCAATCCTCACTTTTTTCCGAAGTTTAGATGACTCTTTATCATCCAACGCCTTGTCTTGAGAAGTGGTTACCGGAATGCCGTTAACAAAGATGCTCAATGTCTCCATCGGAAGACTGTTCTTGGTCGCACTAACCAGAAATTCCAGCGAGTCACCATCAACTTCCTGTACCTGCCAGGCAGGAAATTTCAGATCAATATCAGGAGGAAGAACATTCTTTACATCAACACTTCTTTCTTTCGCGATTCGTAATGCTTGCTGCAACTTGTCTTCAAACAAGTTTTCTATATATCTTTGAAGCTTCTCCGGCTGGTAATAGATACCCTCAAACTGAACAGCCCTGAAAAAGTCGGGCGTACCCAACTCATTATTGATATGCCAGCCAATATAATTGTCACCATATTCAGACGAAACGTAATACCCGCCTGGCTCCCACAAAACCCAATCCTGCGCGGACTTGCTAAGAAACAGAGCAAGCACCTCGGCGCCGGTTGCAGTATCGAACCAGCGCACGGTTCCGTCACTGCATCCAGCCACAACAAATCTGCCATTCGGCGTGATATGAATGTTTCGGGCGGCCGCCGGTATTTTTGACCGCCATACCAGTTCGCCAGAACGCGAGTAGAAATAGACAGACCAATCGCCGCCAAAAGCTACTCTCTGAGCGTCGCTACTGACTGATGCCGAACGAATCAATTCGTTCCACTCTTTATCAACGAGCCGACCGGAAATTTTCGGCTCAAAAGAGTCTTTCCAGTCCTGCGCCAGCCGCGCATCAGGCTCAACCGTTCTGCCTGACAAGGCTTCAGCATCTTCTGTATCGCGAAATGCCAAAGTGTTCAGATCAAAAACCACAGAACCACCGCTGCCAGCGTCGGGCAAACTTACGGCATCACCATTGACGGAAACACGAAAATCGGGGCTGCGATAGGGCATGGCAAACACATCGCTGTTTTTTGCATAAACAACTGCCCCGTCAGCAGCAAGAAGACCGAAACCCGGGTTATCGGTCGTATATACAAACCGCCCATCCCTCAGATGTTCCACGGATAAGATGCGCCCGTTATGCTCAACCTGAAGTTCCTGAGGGGCATCATCGCTAGCGACATTCCATTTGACCAAGCGATTAGTCTGATAGTCATTAGACTGAACAACTCCATACAGCCAGTCGACAGAACCGCCCCATTCGATCGCCATTACGCTGTCAGCCCAGTCTTCCGCAATCTTCAGCATCTTCAGTGGCGTCAAACCAGCTGAGCTAAACAATGCAACAGCAGGTCTATCAAAAACGCCGACAGCTACCTTTGCTCCGTCAGGTGAGAAGTAGGCCTGAAAAGGCATTAGATCTTCAGACAACCGAATCCCTGAGGTCACTTCAAAATCCTTGCTGTATATTCGCAATGAACGATCTGAGGAAACCACCAGCATTCGTCCGTCAGCAGCAAAATCTAGGCAGGTAACGTCACCGGAAAAGGTTTTGTCGGTGTATAGAAGCCGGCCGTTTTTAGGGTTAAAAACCCTTATCCCCTGACCTGCAGCCAACCCGACGACAAGATGTTTACCATCATCGGAATACTCGATGACTTTGACGCTCGCTTCCAATCCTTCGAGGCGCTTAGTGATTTCACCGGAGTAAAAGTCGAGTATGTAGACTGCACCCGCCCCTGTAGACGCAAAACCGGTAATACCACCGACCGCTATTTCTTTAGTTAGTGGATGAACATCCAGCCCGATCGGCAGTCCTTCATGGCCTGATGAAATAGGTATCCGATAAGTCGTCAGATAGCGCCCGCTGGAAAGCTCCCACAACTTGATCGTTTTGTCCTCAGCAGCGGTAACGAGGTACCCCAGTTCAGAAGTAACCGCATGAGTCGACAAACTGGCGGAGTGCGCAGTCGTATCTATTCGAATATATGGCTGATCAAGCGCTGCCCAATTGCATTGAGAATACAGACACAGCAGCCCGGCAATTACTGATCGCAGGAGTACCTTCGTCGAGCTACGCATCCACCTCAACTCGCCGGGCTCCTATATGCGACAAGCTATATGAGAAAACCAGCATACGAAAACGCCCATTCAGGCAGAGTCTGAGCAAACCACCTGCCTTTCTTCTCCGGATGAATCGATTGACGTGCCGTAAACCCCCGAATACATGCCCATATTTGCGTCTACCGCAACACCCGAGCCGCCACTCAGGCATGTAGTTTCTTCCTCAACGACAGTATCCGGCAACACACCTTCTTCGGCTTCCGTATTCCTGCTGTTCGCCTCGGACTGGGTAGCAGCAGACTCTCGATCTCCTGCCGCGGATATAGGACGGACAGGAGTATCTACTGATGCGTCTGTGCCATCTACGCTGCCAAAATCACCCGGACCAACGTCAGCGAAGACGATACCGCCGCCTGCGCTTGGTCCGCCGAAGTCAGGCACACCACCGCCGCTTTCAGGTGGCGCGGCACGTTCAGTTGGCGTAAAGCTGCCTCTTGGTTTTTCAGGAACTCGCGGCCCACCGCCAGACGGAGGTGGCGGCGGAGCCTGGAATTCGGTAAAGAAGAAGTCAATTAGCCCAATGTCCAGCCTTGAGTTATTCACAATCAAGGCATTGTCGAGCAGATCACTAACCGGAATATTCGGATTATCCAGCTTAGCCACAGCAGACTCGTTCCAAATAGCCGCAGTTGATCCAAAAGTTACCAGCGTCTTGTCACCAGACACCGTCTGCACAGCCGTATCTGGCGGCGCAATGTCAAGCGATATCCGACCAGCTGGCCTGAACAACGTTGGAGTAGAAAAACCCATCAAACCAACTGCACCACCAAACTCAACATTGGCAGCGTCTACCTGCAACCCATAAACGTTTAGGCTATCCGTCGCAGTATAGTTGTAGTTTGAAGGGCATCCGGTTCCGATACAGGTTGCTGTTACCTGAGACTCGTAACCAGTAACCGTAATGTCAGGCGGCTTGCCTGAGAACACAGGCCTCCTGTCCCAGAACTCGGCATTCGGGTCTTCTGGATTCTCTCGGACACTACCCAGGATATTGATATTGCCTCTGGTGCCATCATTATTTGATGACAGCCGCACGAAATACTTCTTAACATCGACGGATTTGGTAATCGTCACCGGCCTAGATGCATCGGCGTCATAGTTGCCGGACTTTGTTGCAGTATAAGTATCTTCATCCGGCGCCTCACCGTTACCCATGACGTACACAAAAGCGCCAGCCTTACCCAGAATAATGTCGCCGCCGGAGAATATATCTCCACCCAGATAAACATCTCCGCCACCAATGGTTACATCATCACCAGCAACGATCTGACCATTGATATAGTTAATCAGCGCCGTTGAACTCACAGCACCGTCAACAAACATGGCCGGAAGCTCAACACTGCCGCCGCTATCAACCGTTAGCGACCCGATCGGCGCTTCATTTGTACCCAGCTGCGAGTCAAAAACCACGTCACCGTTTTCAGCGTTTACGGTCACAGCACCGGACGTATCAACGGCGCCCATCGAAACTGCCTTGCCATCGCCGTCGGCGCCAGTGGCTGTAAGTGTCATATCCCCAGTACCGTTTGAAACATAGTCATCCAGATCAATGACTGCTGCCTCAAAGTCGATATCGCCGTTCTGGATCAATATGGGCACAGTGGAGACCAGCTGACCATCATCAGAGACCTGTGCTGCTGCCAGAATCAGTTTGTTACCGTCGATACCGCTGCGGGCATCCAGATACTCGCCACCAATGTTCAAATCGTTGCCAGCCGAAACCGAAGACTCGGCTGCTGACAACGCTGCATTGTCAAGTCGGATGTCGCTTTCAGCAGTTATGTTTACGTCACCCTCGCCACCGGTGTTCAATACTGCATTGTCCACCACGACTCCGGCTGAGCCTGTGGCAACCAGAGTAATGGAACCGTCTACATTGTTGACGGAAAGAGCCTGAGCAACGCCCTGCATATTAATAGCGTTATCAACGAGCGACTCGGCTGCAGAAGCAGACACCAGAATCCGGCCGCCATCGGCCAGGAGAACTCCGGTTTCGCTATTCAATATCGCCTGGTCCACAGCGACGTCATCGCCGTTTCTGGGTGCCGCGGTTGGTGCGGCATCAATGCTCAGGTTAAGCAGACCGTCGCCGAATAAATCAACTGTGCTTACGGAAGCGCCGGATGCCAGCACTATGGAGCCTGTCTGCGCCTGAATAAAGCCGTGGTTCTCAATCCCCGGCGCCACCAATGCCGCCAAACCACGCTCGCCAACACTGCCGTTAGCCTTGATCAGACCATTGTTAATGATCATTGCAGTTGAATCAGCATCACCCGAGAAGTTGTAGTTGCCAGCAAGAAAGTCTTCGTTAGTAATGTCCAGCGTGCTAGCAACCAGACTGCCAACATCAACCACAGCGGACTCTCCGAAAAGAATACCGTTGGGGTTGATCAGAAATATCCTGCCTGCACCCGATAACTGACCCAGAATGGCCGAGGGATCGCCGCCGACCACCCTGTTGAGCGCTACGTAATCGCCCTGCTGGTTGAAGTAAACCTGCTCACCTTCACCGATATTGAACGAGTCCCAGTTAATAATGGTTTTTTGACTGAGCTGATCTACATACAGGAGGTCGGCTTCCGGATTCTCGAGAAGTATCGCATTACCCGCTTCTACGACCCCACCCTGGGGTAGTGCCTGCAAGCCAGAGGAATAGCTCAGACAAGCTGCAAGGGCAACAAATGATGCCTTAACGCATAGTGAATCCACATCTTTAACTTTACGAATATCCATATTTCCTCCTCACCTTCTTCCTAGAAGAAACGCCAACTGATTGCACCGAATACACGGGCGTCCTTATTGCCTTCCAGATTCACTTCCTTCGTTAACGGCTTGGCCACTTCTAAGTAGCCTGTAAACCCGCCGGCGAAATCAAACCGCAGCCCGGCACCCGCAGAAGAAGCAGACTCACGGTTATCCACACCTGGTGCGGGGTCCCTGCGATCAGATCGACCCGCATCAGCGAACAAATAAGGCTCCAGACGCTTGAAAAACCCGTTGTAGTCCTGCAAATAACGCAACTCTGCCTTTACGCCGAGCCCCGAGTCACCAAACAATTCAGATGGATCGTAAGCACGACCGATAAACTCACCACCCCATGCATAGCCTTCTGATGTAGGCAGCACATCGAATGCGTACTGGCCTTCAAAAGCTAAAAGCATCGACCAGCCGCTGCCACCAAAATATTGAAGGCGCGCCAGATACCAGTTTAATTTGGTGAAGTTAAAATCGGCATTCGGTGGCGATGTCTCGTCAAAATCAGAATCCGAAGCACCAAGAATCGGCAAGCCCTTGCTGACTTCGAAATCTACGAGATTCACCCCACGATACTTATCGTAGAGGTCGTAGCGAATACCAAGCCTTAACGGGCGAACTTTATTTTCGCTCAGCTTAATGTTCGCAAACTCAGTTTCATCATGATGGAGCGTAAAGGTCGACCTAATGGCCAGATTAGATGATCTGCTTCGATGAATCGGATACTCAATACCAAATATGAGCCTGTCAGAATCAGTTGCCAAAGGATCAACCAGCGCGGCCAACTCGGGTTCCGACCGGGTAATTGTGCCGATCACGAAGGCCGAAGCGCCGTCTGTGCCAATAGGCTGATCGTACGCAAGCCTGAGGAACTTAAGCTCCTTGTTCAGACTGGCAAATATCCCGGCTGTCTGATATCCACCAAACACAGAATTAATGTCGCCTTCCAATCTGAAGCGATACGTACCAAACGCTTCACTGGCTCTGTTGTCTGCACCCGCACCAACATCAAACTTGTAGAAGTTGAGGCCTACTACCAAGGTTGACGCACCCAGCTCAGAGCCCTGTACCAAAGTACCGGAGGCAAACACACCATCAAGGTCATTTACTAAAAGGAGATAACGCTCAAGATCGGAAATGTTTACCGGTCGCACTTCCAGTATTCGGTCTAGCATGCCCTTGATCCGGTCGCCCGGAACATGACCTTCAGCGCTGTACTCAATCCGGTCGATGTACCCTTCAAACACCCTCAAAGCAGCAGCGCCATCCTGAATACTCTGCTCAGGAACAATAACTCTGGCCAGAACATAGCCCTTGCTGCGGTAATAACGCGTCAGATTGTTAGCGTATACATACAAATCACCAATCGAAGATTCGACACCGGTTTGCGCACCGGATTCTTCAAGCAACTCGTCTTGATCAAAAACTGTAGCGCCATCAAAAGACAACTTTGTCAGTTGAAACTTTTGCTCAAACATTTCAGCCGGCGGCTCAGGAAGAGGCACCTTGTCCACCTGCACAGCTGACGGTTGATCCGCTTTCGGACGAGGTCTCTTTTCGAACTGCTTCTCGATCTGACCGGGGCGGAGCGTTCCCGGCACATCCTGCGAGTAGGACGCGGGCATGACAAAACAACTCGCCAGCATTATTACAAGAACCTTTCTGCACAGCGCTGACGGCAATGCAGCGATTATCAATTGTTGAACCAACTCTCTTTTCCCCAAAAAATCAAGATAGTGCTGCATAACGAAGTATTAGAAGTACGAGCCACGGCGTGTGACTACTGCTTCAGAAAAATGAACTCCACCCGACGATTCTTACTTCGGGACTGTTCGCTGGAATCAATAAAGAGCGGCTTGTCTTCACCGTATGCTTCAATTCCGATGCGATCCGGAGTCAGATCGAAGTTGTCAACAAGATAGTCTTTGGCTGCTTTTGCACGCTGCTGAGACAACTGCATGTTGTATTCATCACTGCCGATGTCATCTGTATGACCAGCAAGAATTACCGGATATTTTTGGCCGCCGGGATCTGTCATTGCCGCACCAAAAGCATCGAGTTGAACGATCCCTTCAGGCGTCAATTGAGCGGAATCGTATTCAAAATTGATGTTAACGGGGAACATCGCCCGCACAGGTGTTGTCTCGTCCTGACCTTCATCCAAAGCACGCAGAATCGCCCGGGTTGTAAACTGAACATCTTCTGCAGGAACATCGATGAGAAAGGAGGTCTCGGCGCTAGCCACTTTGGCTTTATCTGCCGCTGACCGGATGGTCATAGCTATTTGCTCGCTACTGCCGCTAGCAGGCTCCAAGCCAGGGTCTTTGCTAAACAACACAGCTGTCGCCCGCCGGCGACCCAAAGGCTCGCTCGCAGTCAACAGCTCGTTACCGCCAGGATACAAATAGAAGTAAGAGCCGCCATCCTCTACAGGTTGCTCTTCAACCCTGACCAGGCTCACCTGATCATTCGGCTCCTCGATCGCCAGATATAAAGCCCCTTTTTCAGCGGCAACTGCTACCAGTCTGTAATTTTCATTTAGCTCGAGACCTTCAGCACTTCCGCCACGCAACTCCAAAGACAACTGAGCCTGAGCCCAATTATCAGCAACCAACTGCGACCCTGACGAACTCGCGATAGCTCCCGCAGAGATCACCGAAAGAAAAAACGGAAGAATCAGAAAACGAACGACCCCGCCACCAACAGCCGATCTGACAAACGCCATAACACCCCCACCACTTGTTAGGTTTTTTATTATTAATTATTAGCAACCGGCAACGCCCGTGTCGGGCGCTATTCTTATTGACCGGACGCTTTAATTACGAAACGCAAAGGATGTAATGACTTATGCAGTGGATATGCCGCATACCCCCGAAGCGACGCACTACAGATACCAACAGAATAGGTGCAGAAATGCAATTGGCGTGCTTATTTACTCTGGCAATAGCTATACAACGGACAGAATCCAGAGCTTTTGTTTAACAAAACAGCGGATTGGGGCGGTCCTGCGCGCCGATAGCCAGCCAATGAAAACGAATTATCCCACTGCCGAATGTGATGTTATATTCCGGCAAAGCATGTTGAATTGGCGCACTACTGAAGCAAAGGACTAAAACAAAATGCATGAAATAACTTCCTATCTGCTGATTGTCGCAATGATCTGTGTTCCACTGATTTTGCTGGTCGAGTTTTTGACAGGCGTCATGCTTCTCACCTACCTGAACCAATCACTTTTCTTGTCCTACCCCCTGCCGTAATGCAGAGAGCAAGCTAACGAGGCCTATCAATGAGCAAAGTAACCGCGCTCTATTCAGAGACGATTGATCATCTGTTGCTGCCACTTTCTGAATGGATGGCAGACGACTCGGTAAGCGAAGTAATGATCAATGGGTTTGAAGAGATCTACATCGAAAGAGGCGGCAAGGTAGAGCAGGTAGATGCGCGATTTGAATCGGCAGAAGCACTCGAAGCAGCAGCTAGAAACATCGCCCAGTTTGCAGGCAAACGGCTAACCCCGGACAACCCCAGTATCGAAGCTCGACTGCCCGATGGGTCCAGGGTTCACATTGTGCTTCCACCGTCTGCACGAAAAGGCATCTGCATTGCAATCCGCAAGTTTTCCAAACACAAACTCGACATCAGCAAATTGATCGAGTTTGGCGCCTTGACGGACGAAGCTGCCGAATTTCTCGACATCTCTGTAAAACTTGCGAAAAACATTCTTGTGTCCGGCGGTACCGGCTCCGGTAAAACCACTTTGCTCAACTGCATGTCGGGCATGATCTACTCAAGCGAGCGAATACTCGTTCTGGAAGACTCATCTGAACTGCAACTGCAGCAACCTCACGTTGTACCGTTTGAAGCTCAGGCTCCGGACCGCAACGGACAGGGAGGAATTTCAATTCGGGGTTTGTTTCAAGCCTCCTTGCGTATGCGGCCCGATCGGGTAATTGTTGGTGAATGTCGCGGTGGCGAAGCTCTGGACATGATTCAGGCTATGACCTCAGGACACAGTGGGTCAATGTCTACCTGCCACGCCAGCTCGCCTTTAGATGCTATGAGAAGAATAGAAACCATGTGCCTCATGGCTGATATTGATTTGCCGCTCACAGCACTTAGAACCCAGATTGCATCGGCTGTTGATTTGGTAGTGCAAGTCACCAGGTTTCACGATGGTACGCGAAAGATTACGCACATAAGCAATGTTCTGCCTGTTGGCGAAGATGGTCAGTATCGGATTCGCGATATCTACACTCTGACAGACGACAAGAATCGTTCTATCAGCGAACAAATACTTCAACACACAGAAGAAACTCCGGATTTCGCCCATGAGCCGGTCCTGCATGGGCTCGGTGACGCCGTAAAACTGACGTCAGAATGCTGGAGAACTATCGAATAAGAATCCCGGGGGAACGAATTGCTGCAACGCGATTGACAGAACGCCGTGGTATTCTATATTTTCGTGACTTGCGGGGAAGCCCAGACCGGGCGGAATAACAAAAAGTCCGGCATTCGCGAGAAAATAACAATGATGGGGAAGAACATGAAAAACAGACTGACCAACTATATCGGCAAGCTTCATAGAAACGAATCAGGTGATGTTCCGGTTGGAACAATGTTGATCATCGCACTGATTGTCATTCCACTGCTGTTCTTGTTGATTTCCTTCAAGGACGAAATCGTTGGTGCCTTTACTGAAGAAGCTAACGCCGTGTTGGAAAACAAAGAAGACCGACCAGCTCTTTAATTTAAGTCAGCACTATTTCCTTTGTGGCCATGATCGGAACGGTCGAGGCTGTATGTGCTATTGCGCTCCTTTGCACAGCCTCGTACTTTGATATTCGCTTCAGACGAATACCAAATTTTCTGTGCTACATCGGGATAGTTCTGGGTGTTGTTTTTGGATTAGTTGAACAAGACTTTACCGGCCACATACTAGGCATGTTGGCGGGAGGACTCCCGCTTCTGCTTCTGTTCTATTTCGGTCTTGTCGGCGGGGGAGATGTAAAACTAATGTTGGCGACAGGGGCTATCTTGGGATTTCCTTTGATTCTCGATGTTCTGACTCTTTCCGTTGGTGTCGGAGGATTGCTCGCACTAGTCATGGTCGTTCATAACAAGACGTCGAACCGGAAGCCCGATGAAGCCGCCACCAGCCCACCATCCGGCGTCCCATACGCAGTTCCAGCCTTAATAGCATGCCTGTTGACACAATCGTTCGATCAACTGCGGCTTACTTGGCATTTTGCCACCACCTAGTAGCACAGGAGCCATATCAGGATTTGCGACGATGGAACTGTTTCAGTCATTGATGCGCTCCGATACCTTCTGGTCCGAAACAGTGTTTTTCGGATGCATCAGCCTTATGCTGCTCCTGCTTTCAATCCTCGTTCTGATTGTCAGGAAACCAAACCGCAAACGTTTAACCAACGTCTTTACAGACACAAACGGCTCCGCCGCCGCTGTGGATTTTGTTCTGACCTTTCCTATTGTGATGGTTGTTGTTCTGGTAGCAGTGCAGTATGCCCTGCTCGCTAACGCCTCACTGGTGGTTCACTACGCCGCCTACTCGGCAGCCAGAAGTGCCAGAGTCTATGCATTTGACACGTACACCGACCGGTTCACGCGAATTCTGCGGAATACGGGAAATGGAAGCGCCTTTTTGTATTACATGAGAAACCGCAACCGCGTCAAAGACCGGGCACTAATGGCTGCCAGATTGCCTTTGGTGGCCATCTCGCCCGCAAGCAAGGCCGTCAAGTCTAAGCAACCCAAGTCTGCCGACTGGAAGAATGCTAAGAAGCTGGTTGATATCCTGGCAAAAGATACGCCGAAGTCCGACAAAGATGCCTTGTATAGAAAAGCCTATTACGCATTTGACGCGAAAAACCTCAAAGTAGACACCGGCCTGCTCTTCGACATAAGCAGCATGAGCAGTGGCAAAACACCTTTCCAGAAAGGCATTGATGAGTGGCCCGTGCGAGCCGAGGTCAGCTATAGGTTTTACCTGTATCTACCGGTAAGCCGCTTTTTTGGTGATGTTGCTGATCCGAAGACTGGCAAGAGAGGTCCCTGGCGCTGGTTGTCAGCCGAGGTGAAACTGCTGTGACCATAGTCCAGCAACAAAACCTGACAAGACGCCCGGGCAATCAACTCGGGCAAATCATGGTCATGGCGATGTTCATGATCATTCCCTTCGTTCTGCTAGTCGCGATGGTTTTCAATACCGGCGAACATATAAAGCGACGGATAGAAACCCAGAACTCTGCAGACTCAGCGGCGATTACACAGGCGACCTGGAGCGCGAGAGCCATGAACGTTATGGCAATGAACAATGTTGCTATCAGCCAGTCTTTCGTTGTCAATGTTGTCGGAACGGCCGCTATTGGACCCACAGCCGAGAACACTGTACTGCTTGGTCGGGAAGCTATAGATATCGGAAAAGACCTGAAACGTCTGATCAATATTATAAAAAGCTGCTCTGCAACTCCGTGTCCCGCCTGCATCCCCTGCTGGATATACGCGAGTGACCGCTCCTATTGTCTGTATAGACGCTCGAATCACTACCGCGGAATGGTCAGACAACAACAGAATATTGCCCATGACCTTGGCATTAGCTGGCGAAACCCAATGCCACCGGGTGCAAAAACCCGTGAGTTTGGTGAGATCGCTGTTGCCCTGTCAGCCATGAATAAGAGAATCAGCAAAGACTTCCCTGACATTACTCAAAATCTGCAGAAAGAACTGGCGGAATATAATCTGCTTACGGATGCGCCCCGCTTCTATACAGCTTATAAGGGAGGACAAATCACCACCAAAGGTAAGCGCGACTACACACAAACCGGACTACCTGTAAAACCAATCAGTCTGAAAAGCGGCTCACAACTGGAGCTACTCGGCCTGACTCCCCTGAAAACGTCCGCAGAAAAAGGCTCACGAAAAACCGGGCTGTCTTGGGGCAAACCTAAGAAAGGGCCTTTATGGAACTTTCAGGAACACGGATACAAACTCAATAAAGGCCCGTACCTGCTGGCCAAAAACAGATCCATCAAAGTCATAGACAAACTTCAACGCGACCTTGGAAAAAGAAGTCTTGGCTGGACTTGCTCAGGCCCCAACAAAAGAGCACGAGTCAAACAAAAGAAAGTCCTGAACCCGCTCTGGGAAACTCAGGCAAGACTTCAATTCACCATCGTTCCCTCAAAACTTATTGAGGTATATGAACTGGACAAAGACTTTTTCGATCGCGCTTTTGATTCAACCGGACTCGGATGGATGTTCTCGGAACCCGATGAGCTCAGCCTGATTGCCTTCACAAGAACATCTCAGGACGGTGGCGTTCTGGCCAACTCACAGTTCGAGAATCATCCGGGAGCTGTCTATGGCATTGCACAAGCAGAAATTTTCAATGACACACATGCCGATCTGTATACACAGAACTGGCGGGCAAGACTACAGCAAACAACATTGCTGACAGGAGAGCACAGAAAAGAGGCCGTGAAGGCCACCAAAGACTTCAAAAAACTTCACGAATTCCTCAATAAGTTTAGCGCCAAACAACATGAAGCACTTAGCACACAGTAAAAGCATGCGCATGATCCATCGCGAATGCGGGCTTGCCTCCGTAGAAGCTGCTTTGTTCCTGATTGTCTTTCTGGCATTGATTGCGGTTCTGTTCGAAATAGCCGGATTAATGATCGCAAAACTCTACGTGGTGAATGAATCACGTCTTGCTGCCTGGACCAGCTCCGTTGGTTTACCGACCAGCAAGTTTTCTCTTCTTACTGCCAGCACCAATCTGGACACCCCGATTCTCACTAAAGTCAAAACAAACGACTCCGACAGAAATGCCGACCTTATTGCCAGCATGCGAGCAGAAGGCTGCAAGAAATACCGGAGACCCGCGGCTTTAACCCAAGTGATTAATCAAGACACTCGCGGCATTCATACAGGCACAGCAAACAGCCTGTACTTTCCTTCACGTCGTTTCCCCAAACTGTACGTAAACATTGAATCAACACACGGTTTGGTGGCAAATCGCATCTGGGAACGGCAGATGCTGCCTCTCGGCTATGACCAATACATGAAGAAGCGGCTGAACAGCCGGGTGCTATATACCGACTTGTTCCCCAAGTCGAACAAGTCAGCCAAAGTCTATTCGGGGTGCAAGTAATGGTAAATGCACTCTTCCATCGACGTCTTCTTAGGATAGTTTGTTGCAGCAGCCTGATCATTGGATCAGCTGTCAACTCTGCTGCCGTCGCTGATGTGTTTAAGCTCGAGGCACTGACCAACGATTTTGCCGCTGCAGCTTCGGTCATAGACCCGAGCCGCCTGCACACCAAAGAGCCGTACTACATCGTCCTGAATGGCGCGGAACTCAAGGTCACCGAAACCCGCTCTAATCGAGATCCCCAACAGATCGTCTCCAGAGTCCTTAACGGCAGGGAAGCCAAACTTGCCTCACTGGCCGAGTCGGTCAATCAAACCGGGAGTAGCGAGTTTTTGAAAGAACTAAGCATGCCATTCGCCATGCGTGGCGAAAATTGGGCAAGTCTGATAATGGTCAACTTTGCCGAGGCTGCCGTGAGCAGTCGACCGGACCCTCAGGTATCTGCAACGTTCGCTATGGACCAGAAAAACAATGGCGAATCTATCGTCTGGGATATTGAAGGCACATCCGCTTCCGATTTTATTGATGCAGTTTTAGATGATGGCAACGATGCGCCCGGCGAGGATATACCTAATGTCGGGCGTTACCCCGGATCAAAGCGAAGTTTCACCTTGGCCATTTTGCAGGACAGGATCTCCTATCTCGTCTCTTACCAAGGCACGGGGCAGAGCATCGACCGGGCAAACTACTACGAACAAAGATTCAAAGATATCGGGCTTACAACTGACCATAGCAGTGGGAAAAGTATTAACGACCGGGAAACACTCGTTTATATGAGTGATAGCGAACGGGAAGTAAGCATATTCGTCTCCAGTAATGACCGACTGGAAGCTCGCGACATTATTCAGATAAGAGAAAAATAGAACAGGGAACATCTAATGAACAAATGGTTACTAGTTGCTGGCGTTGTTTTAGCGATAATCACCGGCCTTCTGCTGAACAACTATGTGAGCGAGCTGGAAGCATCGCAATCTAGCGAAAGCTATCTCCGCCTTTCACCGGATACAGTTCTTGGCAAGGGGATGCCTCTTGAGCAGGCGATGCTTGAATCTGTCAGCCTGCCGCAAAGCTTCTCAGACCTGTACTCCTTTGCAATTCCGGATACACCTGATGCGAGACAATGGATTATCGGACGCACTGTCTCCAGAGATGTTCCGGCGGGTTCTCTGCTTCAGTATGATTTTTTCTCGGATAGCCCTGAGGAACGCTTCGCCGCAACCATTGAACCGGACATGAGAGCAATGTCCATTCCGGTAAACCCCGTCACTTCTGTAACCTACTTCATCGAACCCGGAAGCCGGATTGATATCGTAGGCACGCTTCTGCAGCCCATGGAAATGCCAGAGATTCCGGCTGAATACAGAAATCAGGCAGGCATTCCTGCGGACTTCGCTTTTGACGGAGTTACCAGTTTGGTAACGAAAACCATTCTTCAAAATGTCAAAGTTCTTGCGGTAGGCAACGCAACGACTCGCAGCGGTTATCTGGCCTCGGTTCCGGGCGAGTACAGCACCATTACAATCGAAGTCACACCTGAGCAGGGCGAAGTTCTCGTTTTTGCGATGAACGAG
>Ga0209692_10000917_pt1 | contig 48897 bp, 37 predicted proteins | sample tdDd472_FD_187129 | JGI IMG/M metagenome (GOLD analysis project Ga0209692, IMG submission 187129) | Marine sediment microbial communities from the Atlantic coast under amendment with organic carbon and nitrate - tdDd47.2 (SPAdes)... | ecosystem: Environmental > Aquatic > Marine > Coastal >... | reverse complement strand
AGAATCTAAATATGAATAAAAGAGATCCCCGATCAGGTCGAGGATGACACAAGAAAAAAGAGATGTCATTACTCACTTTGCTCGTGAGAACAGTTCCCATGTAAATGGGAATCTAAATAACAATAAAAAGAGAACTCCGATCGAGCCGGAGATGACACAATAAAAAGATGAAAAAACAATTTCTTTACATTATCCTGCTGATAGTATCCTTCTCTGCAAACGCGCAAGAAGTATATTACCACACCTCTAACACCGATGTTTACGAATTTTTGGATGAGTTTGCCAATCTTGGTGTCATTGAAATTAACACTACAATTAAGCCATACTCCCGTATTTTTATAGCCAATAAATTAAAGGAGATTAAGGAAAGCGATTATACTTTGAATAAACGCCAGCAAGACGAACTAGGTTTTTATTTAAAAGATTTTAATAAAGAACTTAAGCCTGCGTACTCACGAAAAAATAAAGCTTTCGATAAACGATTCGATATAATGTATTATAAAGATTCTCTTTTTACCTTTTCGGTAAATGCTATTTTAGGAGCCGAATACTTTGTAAATGATAGCAGTAGCTTTTTCCATCGTTGGAATGGTGCAGAAGCATTTGCATACGCAGAGAATTGGGGATTTTATGCCAGCTTACGCGATAATCATGAAAGTGAAATTTTAGCTCGTGAAGATTATTTAACACAGCGAATGGGAGCAAACTACAAAGGCAGTAATGGTGGAGGGGACTTTAGCGAAATGCGTGGTGGTTTAACTTATTCATGGAAATGGGGAAGTTTTGGTGCTGTCAAAGATCATTTTGAGTGGGGAAATAATTACAATGGAGCTAATATCTTTAGTGGTCGTACTCCTTCTTTTGCTCATTTAAAACTGAGTTTAAAGCCTGTAGAATGGTTCGAGTTTAATTGGGTGCACGGATGGCTGGTTTCTGAAGTTGTCGATAGTGCCTCAACTATGGTTTTTACAAACTCATATGGCACAAGCCAGCGCGACATGATGTTCGACAAATACCTGGCTGCTAATATGTTTACTTTTAAGCCGTTTAAAAACTTTTATGTATCTGCAGGTAATTCTGTTATTTATAGCTCCGACGGACCTCAATTGCAATATCTTATTCCGGTAATGTTTTATAAATCGGTAGATCATACATACAACGCTACTGATAATTCGGGTCGAAATGTGGGACAAAACTCTCAAATGTTTTTTGATATCAGTTCACGGAATATTAAAAAAGTGCATTTATCGGCCACTTTGTTTGTCGATGAATTATCGACCAGTAGATTCTTTAATGATTCTGTATGGAATTTCTGGAGTATAAAAACTAGTATGCGAATTTCTGATCTTATTCCGAATATATTTATTACTGCTGAATATACTAAATCAATGCCATTAACTTACAAGCATAATATTCCTACAACTACTTTTGAAAGTAATGGTTATAATTTAGGGCACTATTTAATGGATAACTCACAGGAGGTTTATATTTCGGTTGTACACAAACCTTTTAAAACACTTTCCTTAAAAGTAGCATATCTGCATGCTAAAAAAGGTAAAGATTATGATGATATTGGTGGTTCGAGACTCGGAAATCCATTTATGGATACTGTAGAATGGCAAAATAAATCATTCTCATTCAGAGCTAGTTATCAGATAATTAATGATGGATATATCTTCTTCAATTACTTGTTCAGTGATATTTCCGGAGATCAGGATAAGTATACTGCTGCGGTGTTCCACGGGAAACAAAGCACTATTTCTTTTGGTGTGAATTTTGGATTTTAAAAAACAGACAATAGTTTTTTAGCATTTAGTCGATAGTTTATTTAGTCGATTGTTATTAGTTTTTTAGTCCACAGTTTTTAATAAAAGAAACAATAAATGGCATTTAAGTTTGAGAATCTAAATATGTGAAAAATAGATCTCCGATCAAGCCGGAGATGACACATAAGTAAAATTATAACTTATCCCAAATGTCATTCCCAACTCGATTGGGAATCTAAATATGTGAAAAATAGATCTCCGATCAAGCCGGAGATGACACATAAGTAAAATTATAACTTATCCCAAATGTCATTACTCACTTTGTCGTGAGAACAGTTCCCTGCTTGACTGGGAATCTCAATATAGCGAAAAAAGAGATCCCCGATCAGGTCGAGGATGACAAAAAGTAATAACTGTAGCTAAAATAAAATGCAACAACTGTCATTACTCACTTCGTTCGTGAGAACAGTTCCCATGTAAATGGGAATCTAAATATGTGAAAAATAGATCTCCGATCAAGCCGGAGATGACACATAAGTAAAATTATAACTTATCCCAAATGTCATTACTCACTTTGTTCGTGAGAACAGTTCCTGTGAAAATGGCGATAACATTGTCATCCTGAGCATGTCGAAGGATGATGGGTACAATTTAGAAATTTAAAAACTTTGGTCGCACTTCGATAAACTCAGTGTGACAAAAAATAGATCTCCAATCCTCCTGATAGTAATCTGGAGTAGATAACACAAAATCTAAGTGCCAATAGCTATGGACTGTGGACTATTAAACTATGGACTGTGGAATAATAAACTATTCACATTCACCTTTTACAAAAGCCTATCAAGCACTTCTATCTTTTCTTCTACCGACAATGAAGTAACTTCCGGAATGTAAATATGATCTATAACTTCCATTCCACAAAATTCAAATACCCCTGCATCTTGAGTAACTTTCAAGCTTTCGTACACACCCGAGTTTTGTAATGATTCCTCTGTCATTCCTGCTGTAGTTATTAATCTTACTTTCTTTTTGAGTATTCCTTCCGGACCGTTTTCCGTTATTCTAAAAGCAAAACCATTGGTAAAAACTCTATCAATATAGCCTTTTAAAATTGCCGGGAAAGCATTCCACCATAAAGGAAAAATAAAAGTCAATTGATCGGCCCAATCAATGTAATTTTGTTCTACTGCAATATCTGCTGAAGTATCTCCGTTATTATTATTTGCTAATTCTTCTTCATTTAATACAGGGTTAAATTTCATTTTATACAAATCTCTAATTTTAACCTTATCTCCATTCTTAATCATTTCACGTTGATATTGTTCTTTTAATGTTACACTAAAACTATCTTGTTTAGGATGTGCTAATATTATAAGTTGATTCATATTTGTTTAAAAATTATACGTTTAAATTTAGACAACTAATTAGGGTAAATGTTCATCCATTAAATAATCATTATTTACTTCGATTAAACTTTTTTTACTTCTACTATTCTATTGAACATTTTCTTTGAAAGATTTGTTTCTCAATATAAACTTAGGAAACGTTTTTTATTTTTTTTGTTTCCTAAGTTTATATGACATAATTTAGCCGCATGAATAAAGAATTTCAAAATATACTAGAAAAAGTTAGTGTACTTTATACTAAATATGGTATAAAAAGTGTCACTATGGATGATGTTGCACATGAATTAAGCATTTCTAAGAAAACATTATATCTGTATGTTGAAAACAAGAATGAACTTGTTTCGAAAGTAATGGATTATATGCTTGACACAGGAGACTGTTCTATTCAAGAACTTAAGAATAAAGACCAAAATGCAATAGAAGAATTATTAGAGGTAGGAATTCATATTATTAAAGCTCATAGAGACTATAATCCATCTATAGAATACGATTTAAAAAAATATTATCCTGAATTACATACAAAGTTTACTTCAGTTAGAAAAGAAAGAATGCATGATGCTATAATAAAAAATATCCAAAAAGGTAAGAAAGAAGGATTATTTCGTACTAACATGCATACAGAGTTAATTGCTCAGTTACAGGTAAGTAGATTTTTAATTATGGGTTCAGAAGATTTTATGAATCCAAGAGAATTACTTAAGCCACAAAATATTATAGAACTTTTTATTTATCATATCCGTGGTATTGCTAATGAAAAAGGACTTAAGGTATTGGAAAAGACATTAAAAGATATAGATATACAAGAATATTTACATTAACAATTAAACATAGATAAAGAATGAAACATACATTTTTAATAAAAACATTTCTATTTATTATACTTCCTATTTTGGGTTTCTCTCAACAGGATAGTATTCTAACTTTAAATATAAATGATGCGCAGCAGTACGCTATTAAAAACAATTTAAATCTTAAAAATGCAAGTTTAGACGTTGATGCTGCAGAGAAAAAAGTTTGGGAAACAACTGCAATTGGGCTGCCTCAAATTAATGGAACCCTAAATTATCAGCATATTCCTGGTGAATTACCAACATTTGATTTTGGTGCCGATAGCTCAACAATCGAACTTTATAATTACATTTTTGCTTCATTAGACATGTTGTCTGATAATGCTGGTGTGACACTTCCTGTAATGCCCGATATGGATAGTGGTGACGGTGAACCATTAACTCTGGGTGTGAAAAATAGTACAACATACTCAGTAACTGTTTCTCAGTTGGTATTTAGTGGAGAATATTTAGTTGGGCTACAGGCTTCAAAAACCTATTTGCAAATTTCTAAATTGAATATGGAGAACCAAGAAATTGATTTAAAAGCTGATGTATTAAACAATTACATTTCTATTTTAATTCTTGAAAATAATTTAAATATTATTGAATCTTCGGTTACAAATATGGAATCATTGGTTAACGAAACCAAGAAAATGAGTGAGCAAGGTTTTATGGAATCAACCGATGCAGATCAACTTCAAATTTCATTAAACACATTGATTAACGCACGAAACACAATTAAACGACAAATCGATGTTTCATATATGTTGTTTAAAATTACTTTAGGAGCAGATTTAAACAGTAATATTAAGTTATCACAAGACATAAATTCTGTTTACGATCATATTATTAATAAGAAAGTTAGTGATGATTTTGACATTAATAACAACATTAATTTCAAAATGATCGAAAATCAAGTAAAAATTTCTGAATTATCCTTAAAAAGAGAGAAAACAAAGTATTTACCTACAATTTCAGCTTTTTATAATTATCAGGATAAAACGAATAAAGCTTCTTTTGACTTTACTATTAATCATATAATTGGAGTAAATCTTGATGTACCTATTTTCTCAAGTTTCCAACGAAATGCTGTAGTACAACAAGCAAAAATTGAATATAAAAAATCTATAAATAATCAAATGTTGCTTGAAGACAACTTAAAAGCTCAAGCTCAATTATTAAGATATAACTTTATTAATGCTTTAGAGAAATATGAGGTAACACAACAAAACGTTGATCTTTCAAAAAATGTTTTTGAGAATACATCAAAGAAATATAAGCAAGGAATGGTATCAAGCATGGATTTAACTCAGGCTAACAACGTTTACTTACAAGCAGAATCAGATAATACCAATGCTTTAATGACTCTGTTGCAAACAAAAATTGAATTAGAAAAAATATTAAACGAATTATAAAATGAAGAAATTACTCGTAATTGCATTCGTGGCTTTAATAGCTGCTTGCAGCCCACAAACAGAAAACAAGGACTTAGCAACATTACACGCTAAAAGAGATTCCTTACAAAACGAACATTCAAATATTGAAAAACAACTTAACGAGATTCAAAAGCAAATTGCCATTGCCGATACCTCAACTAATCCGAATGATATAAAAATCATTAAGCAAATTACAATGCAAAAAAATAAAATTGCGGGTATTGAGAAGAAAATAAAAAAGCTTGAGAACAAAATGACTGCAAAGGAAGACAAAAAATTACTTGCTGTCGCAGTTAAAGAAATGCAAAACGAACAATTTGATCACTACATTATTGCTTACGGAGAGGTTGAAGCTAAAGATTATGCAATGATAAGTCCTGAAATGAATGGTCGTGTTGAAAATATTTTTGTTTCAAAAGGAGATCGTGTTACTAAAGATCAATTGCTTGTTTCTCTTAATACCTCCACTATAGATAAACAAATTGAAGGTGTAAAAAGTAGCCTTGAATTTGCTACTCAAACATTTACAAAACAAGATAATTTATGGAAGCAAGGTATTGGTTCTGAGATCGAATACTTAAGCTCAAAAAACACAAAAGAAACATTGGAATCTCAGCTAGCAACTTTAAAAGCACAGAAAAAAATGGCTCAAATAAGAGCTCCTTTTGACGGAATTGTAGATAAAATATTTCCTAAAAAAGGTGAAATGGCCGGGCCTGGTTTTCCTGTTCTTGAGTTTGTAAATCTTGAGAACTTAATAATTAAAGGAGATGTTTCTGAAACTCATATTGATAAGATAAAAAAGGGACAACATGTTGACCTAAAATTCTCATCGATGCCTGATTTTAGTATTTCCACACCTATTGTTGAAGTATCAAATGTTATTAATTCTGCAAGTCGTACTTTCGAAATTGAGATGCATTTTAAAAACACAGGTGAAAGAATTAAACCGAATATGGTTTCTTCCATTTTAATAAATGATTTTTCATCAAAAGAAGCATTGGTACTTCCTTCTTTAGCTATCCGCAAAGATATTACCGGAGACTACGTATATGTTGTTGGTAATGAGGGTATTGTTGGTAAAAAATATGTAGAAACAGGACTGTCTTATGATGAAAATACAGTAATAACCAATGGATTAAACGCTGGCGACAGGGTTGTCGTTAAAGGTTATCATTTGGTGAGCGCCGGTATTTCTGTACGTGTTGTTGAATAAATAAATCTTCTGAAATGACTACAAAAAAACTATCAGATAGAGTAATTAGAGAGTTTAAATTAACGACTCTGGCTCTTAAAAATAAAAATACGGTTTATCTTTTAACCATAATACTTTTGTTATTTGGTGTGTATTCTTACCGTCATTTACCAAAAGAGCTTTATCCTGAGATTGTTTGGCCTCAGATTATGATCCAGACTATTTATCCAGGAAATTCACCCGAGGATATTGAGAACTTGATAACTCGACCTCTTGAAAAAGAAGCAGAAAATGTACGTGGCATTAAAGAATTAACTTCTATTTCTGCTCAAGATGTTTCAATGATATTTGTTGAGTTTAACACCGATGTTGAAATTGAAGATGCCTTGCGTCGCGTAAAAGACGCTGTTGATATTGGTAAAAATGAATTACCCAAAGGAGCAACAGAATTGCAAGATCCCTTGGTATTTGATATTGACTTCTCTGAATTTGCTATACTAAATATCAATTTATCCGGAAATTATAGTGTTGAAGAATTAAAATATTATGCCGAAATACTGCAGGATGAATTCGAAAGTATACCCGAAGTCTCTAAAGTTTTAATTGAAGGTGTAAACGATAGGGAAATAAATGTTAATGTTGATCTTCTTTCTCTGGAAGCCCTTGATATTTCATTTTATGATATAACAAATGCTATTAGCATGGAAAATGTTTCTATGTCGGGAGGTGAAATTTTACTAGGACAAACCAGAAGAAACATAAGAACAATTGGTGAATTTGAAGATGTTGAACAACTCAGAAATATTATCATTAAAAGTGAAGATGGTAAGAATGTTTATTTAAAAGATGTAGCTGAAGTTGTTGATGGTTTTGCTGAACCTACAAGCTTTGCTCGTTTAGATAAAGAATCGGTTGTGTCTGTTCAAATTGTTAAAAAAGGTGGTGAAAACTTACTTTCTACTACCGATAAAATTTACGATAAACTTGATCAGGCAATTGCAGAAAAAGTTGTTCCAAAAGGTGTTGAAATTTCAATTACCAATGATCAAAGTGAAATTGTTGATATGCAATTAAGTAATCTGGAAAACAGCATGATTATGGGTGTTATTTTCGTAATTACCGTTCTGTTTTTCTTCCTAGGAACCCGAAACGCATTATTTGTTGGACTTGCAATACCTATGTCAATATTTATATCTTTTGTGGTTATTGGAGCAATTGATTTCAGAATAAATATGATCGTATTATTTGCTTTAATTCTTGCCTTAGGAATGTTGGTTGATAATGCTATTGTGGTTGTGGAAAATATCTATCGTTTTGTCGATAATGGATATGAGCCCTGGGAAGCTGCTAAACAAGCAGTGGGAGAAATTGCCGTGCCGATAATTGCATCAACAGCAACCACACTTGCAGCATTTTTCCCTCTTGCGCTATGGGAAGGAATAATGGGTGAATTTATGAAATACCTACCCATTACTCTTATCATAGTTTTAACATCGTCCCTTTTTGTCGCTCTGGTCATAATTCCTGTAGTATCGGCTACTTTTATAAAAGTTAAAAAGAATAACAATAATGGATCTGCTTTAAAACAAAAGAAAAGAGCTCTAATTTCTGCATTTGCGCTTGTTGTTATTGGATCTCTGTTTTTAATTGCAAAAAAGAACATTTTCGGAAATATACTTATACTGTTTGGTATAATTGGATTTCTGCATATTCTGTTTTTGAAAAGAATGGAATCGTGGTTTCAAGAAATATTTCTTGCTAAACTTGATAAGTTTTATAGCCGTGTATTAAAATATGCTCTAAAAGGGAAAAACCTTTTATTATTCTTTTTTGGAACTATTGCTTTATTAATAATTACAATCATGTTGTTCTTTTCCAGAACTCCCGATGTTGTTTTATTTCCAAGTTCCGATCCAAGCTATGTAAATATTGTAGTTTCTCTACCCATTGGTACTGATATTACAGCAACAAACGAATTTGTTGGAGAACTAGAAGATAATATAATTGATATTCTTTCTCCACATAAAAACGAAGAAGGAACTCCTATTGTTGAATCAATATTAACAACTGTTGGTCAGGGAGATCCAATGGACTTTTCTGGAGGTAATAAACCGAATCAAGCACGAATTACCATTAGTTTTATCGACTATGAATTCCGTGGCGAAGGAAACAATACTTCCATGATGATGCGAAAATTAAGTGATTCAATTACCGGAAATTATCCTGGAGTAGAAATAGAAGTATCAAAAGATGAAGGTGGACCTCCAACAGGTAAACCAGTAAATCTTGAAATAATAGGACAAGAATTTGATCAACTTGTATATCTTGCCGATACCATTAAAACCTTTATTGAACTTGCAAGTATTGATGGAATTGAAGGCTTAAGGATGAATGTAAGTACTCAAAATCCTGAATTATTAATTCATATTGATAGAGATAAAGCACAACGATATGGACTATCAACAAATATGATTGCCTACACCTTACGTCAGGCTTTATTTGGAAACGAAATATCTGATTTTAAAGTTGGCGAAGATGAGTATCCAATATTGGTTCGTTTAAAAGATGAATACCGGTATGATTTGCCTACCATGATGAATATGAAGATTCCTGTCTTTGGTGATGGACCACCAGCATACATACCATTATCTGCTGTAGCTTCATTTGAATATTCTACAGCCTTTAGTTCTGTTCGCCGAAAGGATATGGACCGAGTTATTACTTTGTATTCAAATGTTATTGAGGGACATAACGCTAATACAATAAACATACAGCTTGCTGCATTAATGGAAAGTTTTGAAATGCCTCCAGGTTATCGTTACGAATTTACCGGTGAGCAACAAGAACAAAACGAATCTTCTGAATTTTTAGGTAATGCAATGTTGATTGCTTTAGCTCTTATTATGTTAATATTGGTTACACAGTTTAACTCCTTAATACGAACTCTTATTATTATTTCAAGTATTCTGTTTAGTACAATTGGTGTATTTGGTGGATTATGGACATTCAATATGGATTTTATAATAATTATGACAGGAATTGGTATTATATCGCTTGCAGGAATTGTGGTGAATAATGCTATTGTTTTAGTTGATTATATTGAACTTCTGAAATCCAGAAAACGAGCAGAACTTGGTATACCCGAAGGTGCATTTCTTCCGCTTGATGTTGCAACGGAATGTATTGTTGAAGGTGGTATGACAAGACTACGCCCTGTACTTTTAACGGCCATTACAACTATATTAGGATTATTACCAATGGCAGTAGGCTTAAACTTTGATTTCTTAGGCTTATTCCAAAATTACGATCCAAATATTTATTTTGGTGGCGATATGGCTGCAATGTGGAGTCCAATGTCATGGACAGTGATTTTTGGATTAACATTTTCTACATTTCTAACTCTTGTAATTGTACCTGTTATGTACAGATTAACAACGCTAGCTCAGAAAAAAATGTTGTCATTATTCAACAATAAGATTAAGCCTAAAACCACACAAATTGATTCTGTTACAGAATAGTATTTAGAATTTACAAAAAAAGAACCTTACCGTAAAAAGTAAGGTTCTTTTTTTGTTTTATTATTTTTCACATCCCCTAAACAACCCATTATATTTATACAAAGGCAATTGACTTTCATGAAGACTTATAGTATATTTATAGATATCTTACATTTGGGAGCTATTACAATTATTTATTGAAACTATGACTAAACTGCCTTCATACGGAGATCTGCAGAATAGGATTGCTAACCTTGAAAAGGAACTATCTTCCATAAAAACAAAGCAAGCCGGAAATCCATTTGATGTTAATCCTGAGCTTTTTTTTGATATAAGTGAATATTCTAACAATGCTGTTGCAATTTTTGAGTCTAATGATAATGGAGAAACCTTCATTATTAAATATATTAATAAAAAAGCTGAAGAAATAGAAAAAATTAAACGCCTAAAGGTTATTGGCAAAAAACTAGAAATTGCATTTCCTTCTGTTCTAAAATCTGGATTTAAAGAAGCATTACACCGTGTATTTCAAAAAAATAAGCCTGAAGAATTTGCATCAACAATAGTAACTCAAGGCGACATTCACGAATGGAAACATAATTATATTTATAAATTATCTGATAATGAAATTGTAAGTATTTATGTAGATGGAAAAGAGAGAAAAAATCGTGAATTTGAGCATAAAATTGATCAGGAGAAATTAGAAATTGCCATAGAAGCAGCAAATTATTATCCCTTTGAAATTAATCTGATTACAAATAAAATTACAGCTCATTTAGAGCTGTACACAAGCTTGGGGTATACTGAAACTGAGTATAGTGTTTTATCTGAAAATACCGGGAGTTTAATACATCCAGATGATTTTATAATGTTGAAAGAGAAATTAGACCTTGCTATTAAAGATCGTTTTTTTGAGTTTAATACTGAATTCCGAATTAAAAATAAAAAAGGCAAATGGTTCTGGTTTATTGCCAGAGGAAGAATTGTTGAAGAAAATAGTAATAATGAGCCACTACAAGTTGTTGGATTATTAAAAAATATTCAGGAAGATAAGGAGATATTATCAAAATTAAGAACTAGTGAGGAAAATTTCCGTCAATTGTCGGAGAATATAAAAGATGCATTTTGGTTAAGATCTTTAGATCATAAATTAATATTAGCTAATACTGCTTGCGTTTCTATTCTTGGAAAAGATTTTATAAAAGTTTTTCGTGATTTCGAATATTATAAAAAATGGGTTCATCCTAATGATAGAAAAGGAGTTGTTAAAATAAGAGAAGAAAACCTAAAGTATCCTGAAAAAAATCATCAATACGAACATAGAATTACTCACGCTGACGGTACAGTTAAGTGGTTGTGGATAAGGACATTTCCGGTTTATAATGAAAGCGGAAAGCTTTATAGAAGAGCAGGAATAGCTAGTGATATAACAGAACAAAAAAACTTGCTTTCTGAGCTTTTAGTTGCAAAAGAAAAAGCGGAGCAAAGCGATAATTTAAAATCTGCTTTTTTGGCTAATATGTCGCATGAAATCCGAACGCCAATGAATGGAATTCTTGGTTTTGCAGAGCTTCTGAAAGATGCTTTTATCTCGGAATCAGAAAAAATAGAATATTTAAAAATAATTGACTCAAATGGCAAACAATTACTTAGTCTTATTAATGACATTATTGATGTAGCAAAAATTGAAGCTGGACAAATTACTATAAGTAACTCTTATACCGAGCTTAATCCTTTAATAAAAGAAACATTTCGCTTATTTATAACCGAACAGAAAAGACTAAATAAACAAAAAGTAATATTCGATCTTAAAATTCCTTTTGACGAAAACAATATCATACTAACAGATGTTTTAAGATTACAACAAATACTAAATAATTTATTGAGCAATGCTTTTAAATTCACAACGAAGGGTTCAATAAGTTTTGGTTATAAAATTATAAACAACAATAGTTCTGCATATTATCAATTTTTTGTTGCTGATACAGGAATTGGTATCGAGGAAAAAATGCAAGATTTTATTTTTAAACGTTTTGGTCAGGTACAAGTTAAACAATCAAAAAACAACCAAGGTACAGGCCTTGGATTAGCTATCTCTAAAGGCTTAGTTGATTTACTAGGTGGCAAAATTTGGGTTGAATCAACACCTGAAAATATTACTGATGGTATATCAGGTAATTCTATTTTCTATTTTACCATTCCTATTACTCAAAAAGCAAATACCGATGATATTACCCATAGAGAATTAAATTCAAACAAAGAGATGAAAACTTTTGATGAATTAAACATTTTAGTTGTAGAAGACGATAAAGACAATCTGGATTATTTACGCAGATTATTGATTAAATTAGGGGCTAATGTTGCTTCGGCCCGTACTGGAGAAGAAGCTATAGAAATTATTAAATCAAATTCTCAAATCAAAGTAGTATTAATGGATATTCGTTTACCTGATATGGATGGATTTGAGACTACAAGAGTTATTAAAAAGCTAAAACCAAATCTTCCGGTTATTGCACAAACGGCTTATGCAATGTATAATGATCGGGAAAAGTGTCTTGAAAACGGTTGTGACGATTATATTTCAAAGCCTTTGAATAAGGATATTTTAATTGAAAAAATAAATCAGTACATTTACAATTAAAATAATTAATCGTATGCAAAAGTCGTTAATTGCAGGTTTATTATCTGCGTTGTTATTGGTAATATTTGCCTTAAAAAATAGCAATCCGGTTACCATTGATTTTATTATTGGAAAACCGGTTGAAGGAACACCACTTTCCTTGGTTTTATTGGTTACTATAATAATCGGGCTAATTGCTGGTCTTTTATTATCGTATCCAACTATTAAAAAACATAAAACCAAAATTTCTGAAAACGCTACAGAAATAACTAAGCTTAATAATATTCTTGAAGAGTATAAAAAAGAGTATGGGATACATAAAAATACTGCTGAAGAAAAGTCCGAAAACGAAACAGAAAATAAAGAATAATATTTAGTATTGTTTCGCTATTATACGAGAATAATCAACCGGATAAGCTTTTGTTTTCCAGTTTTTTATTCCACCTTTTAAATTATAAACATTTTTAAATCCCAATTCATTACAAATTATTTGAGAGGCTATTTTACTTCTACCTCCTTCTTCGCAATATACTAATACAAAAGTATTTTTATCTTGATTTTTAAGAATAGGAATTAATGTCTCGCTGCTAGTTGCTAATCTGGCATTATATAAACGTTCTTTTCGGAACTCCCGAGTTAATCGCACATCAATTAATATAAATTCCTTCGTTTCAATCAATAAATTAAAATCATCGCTGTTAATATTATGGTAACAGTTCTGCAAATCTTTTTGAGAAAAACTATTCAATGTAATGATTGTTAAACAAATAGATGCCAAAAATACCTTCTTCATTTCATTAAAATCAAACTATAGTATTACAAATTTAGCTTATTAATTCTATTTTAAATTCAGGATGCTTAATTTTACATTATAAATAAAGCATTTGGGTTTATGAAAATAGGTATAATTATTGGCCGAATTGGCGGTGTTGATGGTGTCGCCTTAGAAACCGAAAAATGGATTGAGGTTTTTAAAAAAATGGGGCATGAAATTTATATTATTTCTGGCCAGTTTGAGGAACGAAAAATTGACTGTGCCTACGAAACCAAGGTACCAGAAATGTCTTTCTTTTCACCGGAAAGTTACTGGGAGCAAAAAAAGGCCTTTTTTCATCCCGATTATAATCAGGACGATTTAATTGAACATCTTCAGCTGTACGCTAAAGTAATTGAAGATAAGATTGTTAATTGGATTCATGAATATAAAATTGACCTTCTTCTTTCTGAAAATGCATCATGTTTACCATCTCATATATCGATGGGAATTGCAATTAAAAATGCTGCTATAAATACAGGCAAACCAATTATTACACATGATCATGATTTTGCTTGGGAACGTGGTGATAGGTATGTTTCTCCTCATCCCAAAATTAATGAGTTTGTTAAGAATGAATTCCCTCTTCGTTTACCAAATAGTTTTCATGCAGTTATTAATTTAAATGCTCAGACTACTCTAAAAGAGAGGTATAATAGAGATTCTGTGGTTGTTCCAAATGTAATGAATTTTGATACTCCGTTTGGTGAACTTAATCAGTCTAACCAAAATTTAAAGCAAGATCTCGGCTTGAACGAACAAGATATTTTGCTATTTCAAATTACTCGTGTTGTAAAACGAAAAGGTATTGAGGCAGCAATTCAATTAGTTAACATGCTTGATGATGAAAAAATTAAACTAATTATTACGGGAAATTATGCCGATGATGCTGGTAGTGAATACTATATGAAACTAGTTGATTTGATTCATGAGCATAAGCTAAGCAAACAAGTTCATTTTGCATACGAGAGTTTTTCAAATAAAGGATTATCAGGTTCGATAAAAAATTATTCATTATCTGATGCTTACGCACATGCACGAGCATGCACATATTTTAGCACTTACGAAGGTTTTGGAAATGCCTTTGTAGAAGCTATTTTAGCTAAACGACCCATTTTTGTAAATAATTACAAACCTGTTTATTGGCCCGACATTGGTAGTAAAGGTTTTAAAGCTGTTATGTTGGAAGATAATGTAATTACTGATAAGGCTTTAAAAGAAATGAGAGAAGTAATTTATAATGATAAATTGAATAAAGAAGTTGCAGAATATAATTACCAACTCGGTAAAAAACACTTTTCTTACGATACTTTAGAAGAGAAATTAACGGAGCTTATTAATATTGCAATTAGTTAATATTTAAGCATTTTGCAATTACCTTAGGTGTAATTTCTTCTTTTATTATATAGTTTCTTGCACCGGCTTCGAGCATACTTTTTATATCTTCAAATTCTGAGTGGAATGAAACAGCAATAATTTTAATGTTCCGATAATCGTCAACTATTTTTTTTGTCGCTTTAACCCCATCCATAACAGGCATTTGCTTATCCATAAACACTATATCAATGGTCTTTAGCCTTATTATTTCCATACATTCTACACCGTTTTCAGCTTCATATATTTCTTCATATTTTCCTGTGAAGTTTTCTTCTATTATATATTTAAAAGCGCTTCTAAATTCTTTGTTGTCATCAACAATTAATATATTCATTACTCCTTGTTTTTAATTATTTTATTGGCTTTATCTCTTTTGTAATCTGAAATTTATATCCTTTTTCCTGATCAGTAAAATAATTATATTTTCCCTGAATTGATAATATTCTGTTCGTAATATTTAATAATCCTATACCATTCTTTTCCAGTTTTTTAAAATCTTCTTTTTTTATTCCAATGCCATCATCTTCATAAGTTAATGTGAGTTTTTCGTTTTTGTAATTTAACATTATATTTACTTTTTCTGCTTTTGCATGTTTAATTGTATTGTTAAAAAGCTCTTTTAATATTCTGAAATAAACTGTTTCTACATTTATAGGAAATCGCTCATCAATTAAATTAGTATTAAATGAAATCTTCACCATTTCTTTAGAATTTTCAAAAAATGATTTTACTGCGATCTTTAAACCATATTTTCGTAGTAGGTAAGGACTTAAAGCGTTTGATACCTCTCTTACATTTTCTATGGATTGCTTGATTAAACTTTGCAATTGCCCTTTCAGATATATCTGCTTTTGTATATCATTATTTTGGTTCATTGATTCGATATACATTTTTAAACTTGAAAGCAATGGTCCAATTTCATCATGAATATCACTCGCTAACCGTTGCCTTTCCTTTTCTTCTGCCTCAGTAACTGCATTAAATATTTGTTGTTCTATCTCTTTTCTTTCAGTTATATCTCTTACAATTGCCTGGATTGCCACCGTATTTTTAAATTCAAGCTTATTTAAACTTACCTCGGCGTAAAACTCGGTTCCATCGTGTTTTTTGTGAATCCATTCAAAGATCTGTGGGATTCCTTTTAAAGCATTATCTACTATTTCGCGTGTTTTCTCTTTAGATTTTCGGCCATCGGGTTGGTAATTAGGACTATACTTATAAGGTGCTACTCCAACTATTTGCTCTCTGGTGCATTGGAACATTTCAAGGGTTTTTTCATTGCAATCAATGAATATTTCGTTTTCCATTAGAATAATAGCATCATTCGAATTTTCAAATAATAATCGGAACTTTTCTTCACTCTTTTTTAAATTCTCTTGCGCATTATGAAGTTCTTCAATTTTTACAATTATACCTCTTAGTCCAGTTACTTTATTATTGTGCTTTATTGTATCAGTATATATTAAAACAGGGAATTTCTTTCCTGATTTTGTAATAGCCATATATTTTTCGCCAATAGCCTTGAAGTTTTCATTAATTTGACTCAAATCCCTTTTTGCTCTAACTATTTCTTCCGGAGCTAGCATTTGGAAAACATTTAAACCTCTATGAATATCGTCTGGTTCGTATTCAAAAATTTCAAATGCCTTTAAGTTTACAAATGTTATATTTCCCTGTATATCAGTCTCAAATACTACTTCGGGTAGTAAAGTAGCAATGGATTTAAACTTTTCTTCAGATATCTTTTGGTTTTGTTCTGCAATTTTTCTTTCCGTAATATCTTCAACTAATCCAATACCGTAAATGTTTTTGTTTTTTTCAGCCTGAATACTTTTAAATAGAATTCTAACAAATGTCTTTTTATTTGCAGTTATAGATACATACCAGTCTTCATAATAACTTTCCCCTTTTGTAAGTGATTTTTTTACTGCTCTTTTCAGATTTTCATCACGTATATCTTTTATCATATTAAAGCCTATAAGAGCTTCCCTTGATGAACCAACAATTCTAATTAAATGGTTATTGCAATCTGTAATAATACCATTACTGTCGTATTGTATAATCCCAAGAGGAGAATTTAGGAAAATTCTACGGTATTTTTCTTCACTTTCTCGAAGCGCAATTTCTGCTTCTTGCTCTTCTGTTATATCTTGAATGGTACCAAATAATTTAATAGGATTATGGTTAGAATCAAATTCTAATTCACCATATCCATGCACCCATCGCTCCTTTTTATCATTTTTACGAACTATTTTATAAATTTTATCAAAAGGCTCATGATTGGTTAATATTGTTTTTATAAAATATTCATTTATTTTTTTCTGGAAATCAGGATGAATTATATTTATCCAGCCTTCAAAATTGCGTTTGTAACTCTTACTAATTCCATAAATTTTATTTAAAATATCAGTGCTTTCCCATTTATTTAATTTAATGTCAAAGTAATATCTTCCTAATCCAGCAACAATTTCTGCTTTTTGAAGTAAATTTTGACTTGTCTCTGCCTCTTTTTCTGCTTTTTTTCGTAATGAAATATCCCTAAATAAAGCTTGCATTCTACCATCAGAAAGTGCTCGTGTGTTCATTTCAACTGCTACGATATTGCCATTTTTTTGAATAATATTACGTTCATTAATAACTGTTTCTCCCTTATTCACTTGATCATATTGCAGCGGTTTTTTATATAATTCTTCCGCTTGAAAAAGTTTAGTAATATTACTACCAATTAATTCTTCCTTTTGATACCCAGTAAGTTTTTGCATGCTTTCATTAGCTTCTACAATTTCCCCACCTTTTACTCCTACTAAAATACCGTCTGCTGCCTGTTCAAATAAAATGCTAAGCTTTTTTTTACTCTTTATAATCTCTTCCTCATACTTCTTTCTTTGGGAGATGTCTCGCCAAATTGTAAAAATCATATCTTTTCCTTTATAAGGAATTTTGGTTAAAGCAACATCAACAATAATGTTTTCTCCTTTAGTACCTAGATGCATCCATTCGAAACGATTATAACCATTTTTATAAGCTAAATCCATCATTTCTATTGATTTTTCTAATGATTTTTGTCCATCTGGCTGATATTCAGGAGATAGTTTTGATGGATGCATATTACATATCTCTTTTTCTGAATTATATCCAAGAATGTTTACAGCAGCTTCATTGCATTCAACAAAATTATACCCATCAATTATTAAAATTGGGTCGAGTGATTTTTGAAATAATAGCTTGAATTTTTCTTCGCTCTCTTTTAGTTCATTTGTTATTTTCATTTCAAAAACTATTCGTATAAGAATGATCCCATAATACTATCGGATATAAATATCCCTTTTTCTGATAATATAAAATTATTTTCCGTTTTTAGTACTAATTTTTTTTCTATAAATTTTTTTGTTTTCGATAAAAAATATTTCTCATACTTTTCCCCAAACTTCTTTTTAAGTATTTCGGTATTTATTCCCCACATAGTTCTTAAAGAAGTAATGACAAAATCATTATATTTTTCCTTTTTTGACAAAATTTCTGTTTCGTATGGTATTTTTCCTTTCAATATCATGGACAAATACTCATGAATATTTGAAATATTCCATTGTCGTGAAGTTAAATTATAGGAATGCGCAGAAGGCCCTAATCCTAAATACTTTACACCCATCCAATAATTTGCGTTATGCAGGGAAATAGAGCCGTCTAAAGCAAAATTGGAAATTTCGTAGTGTAAAAAGCCATTTTTTTCCGTTTTTTGAATTAACATTTTAAATTGATCCAAACTTTCATTTTCAGTGGGCAAATTCAGCTTTTCATTTTTATACATTTTTTTAAAAAGAGTATTTGGTTCAATTGTTAAATGATACGCAGAAATATGTTGAATATTTAAGTTTAAGGCTCTGTCAATATTTTCTTCCCAGTTTTTAATTGTAAGATCGGGCAAACCATAAATTAAATCGATGTTTATATTTTCAAAGCCTTCTTTTTGGGCATTCTTTATAGCTTCAATAGCTTGATTTGCAGTGTGTTTTCTTTTCATTAACAACAAGTCATTATCGTCAAATGATTGTATTCCAACACTTAATCGGTTTACTCCCTGTTGTTTAATAGCTTTAAGGTAATCTATTGATAAATCGTCCGGATTTGCTTCTAAGGTAATTTCATTGATTTTATCAACATTAAAATTTTTCAGTATTTGGTTTAGAATATTTTCAATTTGATTTACACTTAACATTGAAGGTGTTCCTCCTCCAAAATAAATTGTTTGTATAGTTTCTCCTTCAAGGTATTTTTTTTGTAAATCAATTTCCTTGCAAATTGCTTCAACAAAATGTTCTTTTAATTTTGCATTCGCTACTGAATAAAAATCACAGTAAGCGCATTTTCGCTTACAAAAAGGTATGTGCAAATATATTCCCGCCAATTTCCTAATCTTTTATGTACCCCATTATAACGTTTGAAACTGCTCTAGGTTCCGGTGGTAAAGAATAAATATTTTCTTCATATTTACTATTATAAGGAGAAATATTCAAAGTTTGTCCATTAACTACGAGAGTACTACTTCCTCCTGGATCAAAGCCCATTGCTTTTTGTATTCCAAATTTTTTCAATATCTCTGCCATATCAAAATGAGTTGCTCCTACTGATTCTCTAATTCTACCGTTAATTGTAAGTACAATTAAATTTCCTTCTTTATCTATTCCTGCAGCTATTTTAGGTCCCCTCATATCTGTATAATCTAATCTTGCTGCTTGCGTTTTTATAGAATTTTCTGTTTTCCAACCTTCCACCTCCATGTCTAATATTATTTTACCTTTGTCAATTAACATTGGTCCTGCTTCAATTGCATAATTAATATTTTCTAATCCTTTTACTTTAATATTTAGATCATCATTTACTTTCCATGATTTTATAAATTTTTCTTTGGGAATAACTAGTGTTATTCCGACTGGAGCTATTCTAACATGTTGTTTTTCTGTAATATAAACAATATCTTTAATGATATTTCCTGCTAATTGTATAACAACACATTTTTCCAGCAATATTTCCTCTTTTTTATACATTAAATCATAAAAACATTCTTTCCCTGAAAAAGATTCTGGATTGTACTGATCCTCAGAAAGCTCGATGCTGTCTGTTCCACGTGAAACACTAATACCTCTTGAGCAATTAACTTTTTGTATATTAACGCTTCCTTTTTTGAAAATTAATGCTGGTTTATTAAATAAGGGTGTGCTTTTTACTTTTCCTTCTGAAATAAGCAATCCTAAAGGAGAACCAATATATGATTCTGCCAATCCTAATTTACCAACAAGCTCTGCATTAAGAATATAACCTCCATTCCATGCAATTTTCACCTTGTTATTGCTTTTTTTCTCGAATTCCTTAACAAAATCAGTTACTTTTTTTGTTTTTCTACTTGATTCTGCCACAAAATTCCAATTCCCTCCTTTGTTTAAATTTGTTTTAGCTATTACGCCATTCCATGGCAAACCATCACTATAAACACCACTTACATATTCGTAACTTACATCTTGTGATTGATCCTCTTTTTTTAGCAAATCGCCAATTACTTTTTTTATTGGCGACATTTTATTTTCTGCATCTTTTCTAATTATTTCATAAACTTTCTTTTCACCAAATTTATTTATTGCTAGCTCGAACTCCTCGCCATGAATATAATTATTAAATTCTTTTGCTGTTTGAACTGGTGATGGAAAAGCAAGCGTAGTACGAACACCAGCGGGCACAAACTGAATAAATCCACTTTCTAATGGAATACCCATAATTGCTGCAGTTAATTCATCTTCAACCCTACCAATATGAACCCTATCTAAATCAACGATGTCTGTCATAACTGCCGATTCTTGCCTGTTCGAAATAATAAAACCACTCTCTTTTCTTACTTGCTTTAACACATTAATACCTTCTTCCCCTATTTGATTAAAATGAATACCCATACTCAATTGATCAGTATCAATAACCTGTAAGACTTTATGTTTATAAAGCAGTAATAGCTCTTCATCTTTTCCTTCTAAAATATATGCTTTTATACTCTCGCTATTATAATTTTCAATAGTACTTACCTTACTGGCTAAAACGTAAATTTTGGAGATATAATCCACATTTTTTTCAATCAATTCCTCTGTTAATTCTTCCTCAATACCGAGTTCTAATCGCGACCTTACTGACTGTAAAGCAAAAAACTCTAACTCGTTTTTAATATATTTTCCCGGAAAGTATGCTATGGGAACATTAGATTGCAATTTCTTAATTAAGGTTTTCCTATTATCTATTCCTAAATAAGTACTTGCTGTTAGTTGCGATAATGCTAAATCTATATCAGTAAAAAAATGTGCGTTTATTCTTATCTTGAGTTTTTCCTTTTTACTTATAATGTTATGATACAATGAATTTATTAAACCACTTAATTCCTGAATAGTAAAATCTTGATATGGGTAATTGTTTGTATTTCTATGTCGATATGGTAATGAATGATCATGCTTAATATTTATTTCGCCATTTCTATACAGAAAGATTTGTTCAACAGCGTTAAAGAAATAAATTTTTTGTTTTTCAGATATTTCTTCTGTTTGCCTGTTTAATAATTCTTCGGCATAAGAAAATGCTAATCCACGAAACATTTGTTCTTCTACCCTGAAATAACTTGGATCTATAAGTGATTTTAGTAAAATCATGAATCTCATTCTTCCATAACCAGGTAAATATTCTCTATTGTCCGTGTTCAGTAATTCTTTTAAATCTTTATTCGTAAAACAACAAAGCTCATTATACTCATTAATAGCTTTCTTAACAGTACTTACAGATTTTCTATTTGACTTTAATTGCCTATAAAGCTTGTAACAAATATCATCAATATTACTTTTAAGGGAATCCAAACTGTATCTATTATTAACAACATTATAATTTTGTGCTATCTCATTAGAAAATTTTTGAGGGAAAAATACTCTCTCAATTATTTTCTTAATTTGCTTTTTTGTGATATTTTTTCCGTCAAACTCAATAACTTTTAATCTGTCTTTATGTGGTAAATGCTCACCAATAACCTCAGAATAAACATTTTCTGGGAAATACCTACTACAAAATATTGGTGTTCCGCAAGCAGCGGCTTCAATAATTGGCAATCCCCTCCCTTCTGTTTTACTTGGCAGTAATATCAGTGATGCAATATTATAAAGTTCTGGAATTCCAACTGGGTCATCAAAATGGGATTTAAACTCTGCTTTATCTAACTCACTAAAAAGAAATGCAATGTATATCTTATTTCTAACCTCTTTATTTAAAGCATTAAGTAAGTCGCTAAATTTTCGTATTAATCTTTTAAAATATTCGTAATGTCCTGATGCAATTGGTCCTGTAATAATAATTGTCAATTTAAGATGCTTTGTTTCACTAAAACGTTTATAGAAATCTTCGTTTTCAAATAAATTCATAATTAAATCAAAGCCAATTTCTATACGTTTTCTTGAAATTATTCTAGTTGGTTGGAGAAAAACTATATTTTCGTTCAAAAAATTTTGTTTTGTTTTTGTTTTCTTTGCTCCAATTAAAAGTGGTCTTGGGTTTTCTTGCGAAACTAGATCTGTATTTAAAACATCTTCCACCGAATAACTTATTAGTGTATCCGAGTATCTACTCAATATTTGCTCAAATTGATGAAAAGTATTTATTTTTTTTCTTTTCGTTGAATTCTGATATTCTGTAGTATCAACAGCGGTACCAATTTCAGTAACATTGGCCGGATTAATACCATTTACTTTTACTAAATGTTCAGTTTGTTGTTTATTAATATTTACATTAATCCATATTCTTGATTCCCAAGGAAAAAGCACTTCGATTATAGAAAAAAACTCCCCAATATGCGAATTTGTAAAAAAGAAATCTCTTGGTCCGTTTGATAATCCTTTTTGTTTTTTGGTAACTTCACTGTTTCCTCCTTCCCAATAAAAATCATGGTTATTGTTTATTACTGGAATACCTAATAGCTCAGATAACAACACAACAGCAAGACTTAAAGAAACGTTCCCTGGATTGGAACAAACATTAATTAAGTATAATAAACTTATTTTATTTTCTAATATGTAATTTCCTAAACTCTCAACTATTTTTATAGTTTGATTCCAAAACTTTGTTATAAGATCGTTATATTCATTACTTCCTCTTTCGAGTTTAGTGAAGAAAAAAACTTTGTACAAATCCCATTCGTCAAATGCTTGAATTAATGGTTCCTCAAATTTTATTACATTTTTTGGTACTATCTTTTTTGCTTCAGGAAAAATCTTTCCTGATATATAATGAATTTTTGAACCTGAAAATTTTTTGCTTAAAATTTTTGTGTATTTATTTACTTCAATACTAACACCATCAACAGAATATTGATATGTTAAAAAAGCTAAATCGTTTCTACACATGTATGATTTAAAATCGTCAAATGAACCAAAAAAACGTTTTTGTGGAATCTTTCTATTTTCCTTTATTGTATCAATATATAAACCAAGATCAAACCAAGTATTAATTTTTTCTTTTTTTAATTGATTTATTATTGTTTTTATTTTTCTTTCTTTTATACCCATAACAATAAATTTAACGTTTCATAAGTTATGAAAAAAAAGATTAAGATTGAATTATAAAAATTATCTTTAAAACAACTTACTGTATAACATCCCTTATGAGAATAATAAAATATTGGAAACCTATCCTAATATCCTTGTTAATTTTATATGCTAGTATTACAACAGGAGAAAAATTTGAGAAAGTACATTTTATCTATATTCCATATTTTGATAAAATTGTTCATTTTTTCTTTTACTTACTATTAAGTATTTCTCTTTATGCTTCCTTAAAGAGAAATACTTTAATTAAAAAAAAGACTCAAGTTATAATTACCTTAATATTTGTTGTTTCTTATGGCTTAATAATGGAAATGCTACAATACTATTTAACTACAAGTAGACAGGCTGAAATATTTGATGTACTTGCCAATACATTAGGTTGTATTTCAGGTATTCTTATTTTTCCAATCTTTACAAAAACGGGTTTAGTTAAATATTTATAAACCTATTTTTCCTCCTGATGCTTTTATTTCATCAGCTAAAACTTGAATAGTTTCAGTATTAAATAATTCGTAAAGTTGTTTGCTTATTGGTAAATATTTATGATGTGTAGGACATTGAACATCATTGTGTGCATTTGCCGAGCAAGTACTCAATCCTATTAAACAATCATTAAATAGGTCCAGACCATCTATTATTTCAATTATGTTTAGCAAAGTAATTTCCTTTGCCGGTTTAGCTAATAAAAAACCCCCATTTGGTCCCTTAGTTGATGATAGCATTTTGTGTTTAGCAAGTTGTTGAAGAATTTTCCCCAAAAAAGGTGTAGGTATTTCAAGTTCTTTAGATATTTCCTTTATTCCTATTTTCTTTTCATTTCCATTAAGTGCTAGGTATATAACCGCTCTAATGGCGTATTTGCAGGTATTTGATAACATAATTCTTATTTTAATAAACAGGTATCTTCTCTACTCTTCTTAAATGTCTTCCTCCTTCAAATTTAGTATTTAAAAAAACATTTACAATCTCTTTTGCTAGATTATAATCAACAAACCTTGCCGGTACTGAACAAATATTTGCATCGTTGTGTAATCTCGCTAATTCAGATATTTCTTTATTCCAACATAAAGCTGCTCTAACCTTTTGGTGCTTATTTGCTGTCATATTAATTCCATTTCCACTTCCACATAATGTTATTCCTACTTTATGTAATCCTTTTTCAATTGCATCAGCTAAAGGATGAGCATAATCAGGATAATCCGTACTTTCATTGGAATAAGTACCATAATCCTTAATCTCATATCCTTCGTTTTCTAAATAAGTTTTTAATTTTTCTTTGAAATCATAGCCAGCATGATCTGCTGCTATACCAATAGAAATTTTCGTCATATTATTTATTAATTATAATTTTTTCATTTCAAATTTAACTATTTTATCTCATTTTTTTAATTTAATATTTAATGCATTGATTGTTTGAGTTTAGTAATTTTTTAACTAAATAATTAGCTTATCTAAACTTTGTATAATTCTTATTCTAAGTTAATTAATTACTATACACTAATTCTCTAAAAATTGTTAATTAACTGACATTCTTGTGTTAGTTAATTGTTAATTAAAGTCAATAAATACTAAAAACTTTTACTTGGATTATTACTATTGATATTCTATATAAACTTTTTTAATTAAAATCAAAAATATTTTTTTAGTTTTGATCTCCAATTATTGAACAATATTTCAACATAAATTGTGTACTTATAAGCTAATTATTTATTAAGATAAATAGGTATTAACAGTATGTTAATAAAGATTGGATTCTATTAATTATCAATACAATTAAAAAAATAATATTGTTGAAAGAGTATTAAAATCTTCTTGAAAACATTAAAAACAAGAGTTCAGTTAAATTTTTTACAACAATATTAACAGGACATTATTATTATTATAATAGATAAATAAATAAGTAATATATAATATATATATAATATGATTGTTAAAAACGAGCTTATTAAAAACGGATTTGTGGATATGGAAATTGATAAAAATATCAATGTAATTGAAGAAATTAATAAGTTAAAAAAAGAAAAGAATGCTATTATCCTTGCTCACTATTACGAAACTGCTGATATACAAGATTTAGCAGATTTTGTAGGAGATAGTTTAGCATTATCGCAAAAAGCTGCGGAAACAGATGCTGAAATAATATTATTTGCAGGAGTTCATTTTATGGCAGAAACAGCTAAAATTTTAGCGCCTAAAAGTAAAGTGTTAATTCCAGATTTAAATGCTGGGTGCTCATTGGCTGATTCATGTCCACCAGAAGAATTTAAAAAATTTATAGAAGCAAATCCAGATCATATGGTAATTTCTTATGTTAATACTACAGCAGAAATAAAAACAATGACTGATATATGTTGTACATCAACTAATGCTTTAAAAATTGTTGAATCATTACCTAAAGAGCAAAAAATAATATTTGCTCCTGATCGAAACTTAGGAAGTTATATAAAGAGATTAACAGAAAGAGAAAATATGCTTATTTGGGATGGTGCTTGCCATGTTCATGAAGAATTCTCTTTAGAGGCAATACTGGATCTTAAAAAAGAATTTCCAAATGCAAAAATAATTTCTCATCCTGAATGTATAAAACCTATTCAATTAGTTTCAGATTTTGTAGGATCTACTGCGGCTTTGTTAAATTTCACTAAGACAGATAATAGTAAAGAATATATTGTTGCTACAGAATCAGGAATTTTACATCAAATGAAAAAGCAAAATCCAGAAAAGAATTATATTCCTGCACCACCAAAGGATTCAACTTGTGGTTGTAACGATTGTAATTTTATGAAACTAATCACAGTAAATAAAATTTACAATACTTTAAAATATGAGTTGCCTGAAGTAACTTTAAGTGATGATATTATTCAAAAAGCAAAGAAGTCTATTGATAAAATGCTTGAAATATCAAAAAAAATGAATTTGTAAAAACATATTAATTGAATGAAGAGCAGGGAAATTCTCCCTGCTTTTTTTGTATATTTAACTTTTCCAAATCAAAAAAAATTGAAGAATTTATTTTTAATACTACTATTAGTTTTTGTGTGTAAGGTTACCTTATCACAAATTGATTCTCTACAATCAAATTTAGTATTTAAAGAATTTCATTATCCCAACGGAAATATTTCAAGTAAAGGTTATTTAGAGGAAAATAATCCTACTGGATTTTGGACTTCGTATTATTTAACTGGTGTAAAAAAATCTGAAGGTATATGGACTAGTAGTAATTTAGACAGTATATGGATCTTCTACGATAATATTGGTGATACTACAGAAAAAATAAACTACTATTTAGGAAAAAAGAACGGTTATCATTATCGGTTTTTTAAAAAGGAGAATAGTAAAAATAAAGTATTTTCAAAAGAACTATACGTAAATGGTAAAAGAAACGATAATTCTTATTTTTATTTCGATAATGGTAAGATAAAAAAAGTAATTCCTTATTTAAATGATAAAAAACAAGGTGTTGGTTTTGAATATGATAAAAGTGATGTAATTATTACTATAACAAGATATAGAAATAATGCAATAATAGCACAAGAAAATATTAATCGCATAAATGATAATGGAAATAAAGAAGGAGTGTGGAAAGAATTTTATAGCGAAGGAGTTTTAAAAGAGGAAAAAATATATTTAGACGGGAAGCTGAATGGTTATGTAAAATTATACAATAATGAAGGAAAATTAATTGAAGCAATTAAATACATAAATGGTGAGGTTAGCTTAAATCAAAATGATTTTGATTCAAATATTGAGCTAAAAGAAGAATATGACGGAAACGAGAACTTAATATTCACTGGTGGATATAAAAATAATACTCCAATAGGAATTCATAGATATTTTGATGCTAAAGGTAAGGTGACACTCTCTAAAACCTATGATTTACAAGGAAATGTAAAAGCAGAAGGAATTGTTTTAGAAAATGGTAAAAAAGAAGGAGATTGGATTTATTACTATGAAAATAGTAAAAAGAAAGCTATTGGTAAATACAAAAATGGTAGGAAACAAGGTAGTTGGAAGTATTTATATCCTAATGGACGTGTTCAGCAAACAGGTTCTTATGTTGGAGGAAAATTATCAGGTATTTGGAAATGGTATTATGAAACTGGAGAATTGTTAATGGAAGAATCATATATTTACGGGCAGCAAGATGGTGAATCGATTGAATATTCAGTACTTGGAGAGATTATATCAAAAGGAAATTATATTGAAGGATATAAAGAAGGAGAGTGGATTTTTATTGTAGGAGATCAAAAGCATATTGGAAAATATGTAATTGATATGAAAAATGGAGAATGGAAAAGTTATTATATTGAAGAGAAAACGCCAAGCTTTGAAGGAAGATATGTTCAAGGAAATCCAGATGGTAAGCACGAGTTTTATCATAATAGTGGAATTATAAAAGAAGAACGTTTTTATAGCGAAGGACAAAAAGTAAAATCATGGTCGAAATACAATGAGCAAGGAGATTTAATAATTGTTATTCAGTATAAAGAAGGAAAACCATATAAAATTAATGGTGTAAAAGTAAAATTAGATAAAGAGGATAATTAGTTTTTGTAAATTTGAGCAGAAATAATTGTACATGGAAGATTTTGACATAAGGGATTTATCAGAGGAAAATAGCGAAGAAACTTTTTCGGAAAGGGAACAGGAATTTGAGAAAAAATTACGTCCCCTCGATTTTAATGATTTTAAAGGTCAGTTTAAGGTTGTAGAAAATTTAAAAATATTTGTTCAGGCCGCAAAAATGAGGGAGGAATCTCTTGATCATGTTTTATTGCATGGTCCTCCTGGTCTTGGAAAAACAACACTAGCCAATATTATTGCCAACGAACTAAATGTAAATTTGCGATTAACTTCGGGTCCGGTTCTGGATAAACCTGGCGACTTAGCAGGTTTGTTAACAAATTTAGAAGAAGGTGATGTGTTATTTATTGATGAAATTCACCGATTAAGTCCTGTTGTTGAAGAGTATTTATATTCTGCAATGGAAGATTATAGAATCGATATAATGATTGATAAAGGACCAAGCGCACGATCAGTGCAAATTACTTTAAATCCGTTTACATTAATAGGTGCCACTACGCGTTCCGGATTATTAACAAGTCCATTGCGAGCACGATTTGGAATTACCTCTCATCTGGAATATTATGATTTTAAAATATTAACCTCAATTGTAAAACGATCGGCAGGAATATTGGATGTTACGATTGATGAAAATGCAGCGGTTGAGATTGCATCACGCTCGCGAGGAACACCAAGAATTGCTAATGCGCTTTTAAGACGTGTTCGTGATTTTGCACAGGTGAAAGGAGATGGTAATATTGATATTAAAATATCTCGCTACGCTTTAGATGCTTTAAATATTGACAAGCATGGTTTGGACGAAATGGATAATAAAATCTTATCAACTATAATTGACAAATTTCAAGGAGGACCAGTTGGAATTTCTACTATTGCTACAGCAATTGGAGAAGACGGCGGAACTATTGAAGAAGTTTACGAACCATTTTTGATAAAAGAAGGATACATAAAACGCACGCCACGCGGAAGAGAAGCTACAGAAAATGCCTACAAGCATTTAAATAAAGTACCCAATACTGGCGATCAGCCAGGTTTGTTTTAAAAAAGAAAAGCACCGAATTTCGGTGCTTTTTTATTAAAATATTTTTGTGTTTAATTAAATGCGTTTGAGATCTTCTCTAATGCTTTAATATCAAGAATAGTTATTTTTCTTCCGTTCAAATCAATAAGTTTATCATGTTTAAATTCCGATAATAAACGAATTACGGATTCTGTTGCTGTACCTACAATATTAGCAAGTTCTTCGCGGGTTAGTGAAATCTGAAGCACATTATTTTGATCAAGATCGAAAATATCTTTAAGGTTAAGTAATACTTCGGCAAGGCGTTCCCGAACTGTTTTTTGTGCTATATCGGTAATAAATGAATTAGCTTCTCCCAATTCTTTGCAGGTTTGTTGCATAATTGCCATAGAGAAATTACCATTTGTTTTTACCAAACTAATTAATGTTTCTCCAGGTACAAAACAAATAGTGGCATCTTCAATTACTTTTGCCGACGAACATGCAAGTTCACTACTCAAAATAGAACGATAACCAATTATTCCACCTTTTTTTGCAAACGCAATTATTTGCTCACGGCCATCAATACCTGTTTTGAAAATCTTAATAATACCTGAATTAATACAGTAAAAGCCATTAGTTCTGCTGCCTTCATGGTAAATAACACTACCTCTTTTATATGTATTACATACTTTTTCTTTTTCAACAAGCGCTTGTTCTTCAGAACTTAAATGCTTGAAAATTGATTCAGAACTGTGTAGGCAGTTGTCACATGGCGGTATTTGATCCCGGTTTTTCATTAATTAGTAAATCAACACAAGTTTAAATACTTATAAATCAGATATAAAAGTTAAAAATATATTAATATATATTAACTTAGAACACAAAATTAACTTTTTTGTTTTATAAATAAGAATTTACAATATAGATTTTAAATTTATATTTGCATAAAATTAGATATCAACATATATAAATAAATAAAAAACAAAAAAATGAAAACTTCTTTAGAATTAAATTGGTTAGACGGTATGGCTTTCGAAAGTGAAGTTAACGGTCATAAAATGATTATCGATGCTGTTGAAGAGGTCGGAGGAAGTGATCGCGGTCCAAGACCTAAACCATTAATGCTATTAGCGTTAGCAGGTTGTACCGGTATGGATGTAGTATCTATCTTAAAAAAGATGAGAGTAGAATTAGATGATCTAAGTGTTGAAGTAGAGGCTAATCAAACGGAAGAACATCCCAAACATTACGATGAAATGAAGATTATCTATAAATTTTGGGGAAAAGATTTACCAATTGAAAAATTGGAAAAGGCGATTAGTTTATCGGAGGAAAGATATTGTGGTGTAAGTCATGTTTACAAACAACATGTTAAAATGAGTACAGAAATCCGAATTAATCCAAAAAAGTAGGTTATAGAAAATTAGGCAAATAAAAACCCGGCTTAAATAGCCGGGTTTTATGTTTATTTTTAATAAATTTTATAAAGCAGATTTAAACTGATCTAAAAATCGGGTATCATTCTCGAAATAAAGGCGAAGGTCTTTAACTCCATACTTAAGCATTGTTATTCGCTCAATTCCCATTCCGAACGCAAAACCAGTATACTTTTTACTATCTATTCCGCAGCTATCCAAAACGTTAGGGTCAACCATTCCACAACCTAAAATTTCTAACCAACCAGTATACTTACAAACGTTACATCCTTTTCCGCAGCAAATATTACACGCAACATCCATTTCGGCAGAAGGTTCTGTAAATGGAAAGTAAGAAGGACGCAAACGAATTTCTGTTTTTTCACCAAACATTTCCTTAGCAAAATATAAAAGCGTTTGTTTTAGATCGGCAAAAGAAACATTTTCATCAATGTATAATCCTTCCACCTGATGAAAAATACAATGAGCACGTGCACTAATAGCTTCGTTCCTAAAAACTCGACCAGGAGATATAGTTCGAATAGGAGGTTGTGAGTTTTCCATAACACGAACTTGAACAGACGATGTGTGTGTTCTTAAAAGAATATCAGGATGTTTTTCAATAAAGAAAGTATCTTGCATATCTCTTGCTGGATGTTCTTCGGGGAAATTCAGTGCTGAGAATACATGCCAATCATCTTCAATTTCCGGTCCTTCGGATATTGTAAAACCCAAACGTTTAAATATATCAATAATTTCGTTTCTTACTATTGAAATAGGATGACGAGAACCAGTTTTTAAAGGATCTCCCGGTAAGCTTAGATCAATACCGGAATTATCATCCGACTTATCTTCAATATTTTCTTTAAGAGAATTAATTTTATCGAGAATAGAAACTTTAAGCTCATTAAGTTTCTGACCTACATTTTTTTTGTTTTCACGTGGAACGTTTTTAAACTCTGAGAAAAGATCATTAACAAGTCCTTTCTTTCCCATAAACTTAATTCGAAAAGCTTCTATTTCATCAATTGTTGATGCAGCAAATTCTTTTGTCTCCTCTAAATACGTATTAATCTTTTCTATCATGATATTATAAAGCAATTATAATTTTGAAATTTTCATTTTTATATCCTTAACAGGACGAGCATTTTTGTCAGTTTTCGCTGAGGCAATTTTATCAATTACTTCTAAGCCTTCAATTACTTCACCAAATATAGTATAAGCATTATCTAAGTGCGGTATTCCACCAATGGTTTGATATACTTTTAATTTGTTTTCAGGCATTTTAAAATAGCCTTCGGCTTTAAAATCTTCTTCTGCTTTGGCGCGGGCTTCAGGTAAAATAACTTGATAATCAATTGTTCCGCCAGTATTATATGCTTCAATTTTTGCTTCTTCAATATATTTTGAAGTAAGTTTTTCTAATCTTGATGCATTTATTCGACTTTCAACTTTTTCAACATCCTCATCTGTATATACATGACCTTGTGCAATATAAAATTGAGAACCAGAAGAATTCATTTTGGGATTCGCTTGATCACCTAGACGAGCTGCTGCAATTACACCTTTTTTATGAAAAATATCATCAACAAATTCAGCAGGTATTGTATAACCCGGACCACCATTGCCTAGCATTACTCCTGGCTCAGCGTTTCTTGAATCAGGATCACCTCCTTGAATCATAAAACCATCAATTACTCTGTGAAAAAGTAAATCTTCAAAATATCCTTGTTCTATCAATTTTATAAAATTCTCTTTGTGTAAAGGAGTGGCATCATAAAGTTTAAAAACCATATCACCATACTCAGTTTCAATCTTATAAAGTTGGTCTTCAGTCTGGCATGAAACAACAAATAAAGAAATTACAATGGATACTAAAACAATCTTTTTCATAATTAATGAGTTTAATTTAGACAGCAAAAATAGTACAAATAGCTATTTAATAAAATACTAGCTTGATTTATTTAATCTTAGTATCATGTTAATATATTAAAACGCAATTATTATGATAAAAGAAATAAGAAGTTTTACTTTGTATTTGGTTATATTTAAACAGATAATAGAAATTGAATCAAATTAAAAAACTTGCTGAACAAACAGTTATTTATGGTTTGAGTAATATGCTCGGGCGATTCTTGAATTACATGTTAATTCCTTTACATACTCTCGTTTTAGGAAAATTCTTTTATGGCAAGTTAACTTTTATTTATAGTAGCACAGCAATTTTATTAGTGTTACTAACCTATGGTTTAGAAACGGGTTTTTTTCGTTTCGCAAGTAAAAAAGATGAAGATTATAATAAAGTTTTAGGTACAAGCCTGTATTCTATAATTTTTACAACATCCTTATTTATTTTATTATCGGTTGTTTTTAAAAACTTATGGCAGGGCTATTTTGAAGTTAGCAACTATAAAATTGCACTTTATTTTGTACTTATAATATCTTTCGATGTTTTAAATGCAATCCCCTTTGCTAAACTGCGAATTGAAGAACGTCCTATAAAATTCATGTTTGTAAAGCTTATTGGGATTTTCGTAAATATAGCCCTTAACCTGTTTTATTTATTACTGTGCAGAAAATTATACGAAGCGGGTAGCACAGGAATATTAGCAAGCATTTATAATCCGGAACTAGTTTTAGATTATGTGCTTATTGCCAATCTAATAAGTAGTGCAATTACATTTATTGTTTTACTTCCTGAAATAGTTAAAGTAAAACCTTCATTTGATTTTACATTATTGAAAAGAATTTTAGCATATTCTTTCCCAATCTTATTGATTGGTTTGGCAGGACAATTCAACGATCAAATAGGTAACTTATTAATTCCAAAACTAATAAACGATCCAAACCCAATGGAGCAATTGGGTATATACGGAGCTAATTTTAAACTCTCTGTATTAATGGTTTTATTTATTCAGATGTTTCGATATGCCGCAGAACCGTTTTTCTTTAAAAATTCAGAAAGTGCTGATGCTAAAAAACTTTACGCCGATGTAATGAATTATTTTATCATATTTGGTTTGATTATTTTCTTAGGTGTTATGTTTTATATCGATATTTTAAAATATTTTATAGCAGAAGAATTTAGAGAAGGATTATTTGTTGTTCCGATATTGTTAATTGCGAAACTTATTTTTGGAATATTATTTAGTCTTTCTATTTGGTATAAAGTTACAGACAAAACAAAATATGGTATTTTAGTTGCAGTAATTGGAGCAGTAATTACAATAATTCTTAACGTGATTTTATTACCACGAATTGGATATCTGGGTTCCGCACTGGCAAGTTTATTTAGTTATTCAGTTATGTTAGCCGTGTCGTACTATTTAAGTACAAAGCATTATTTAATAAAATATAATTTCAAAAAAATAGGATTTTATTTTATTCTTGCTTTTATCTTATTTGCTTTAAGTAAGTTAATAAACACAGATGTAAAAGCAGTTTACTTATCTATAAACACAGTATTACTATTCATATTTATAAGCATTGCATATTTAAACGAAAAAAAATCATTTAAAAATGAAAATTAACATTGTAAACAAATCTGACAATCAATTACCAGGATACAGTACCGACCATTCAGCAGGAATGGATTTAAGAGCTTATTTAAGTGAACCAAAAACATTAAAACCACTTGAAAGAGCATTAATACCAACAGGTTTGTATATTGAATTACCAGTAGGTTTCGAAGCGCAAATAAGACCAAGAAGTGGATTAGCATTAAAAAAAGGATTATCAGTATTAAATACACCAGGCACAATTGATGCTGATTATCGAGGTGAAATAGGGGTAATATTGATTAACCTATCAAACGAAGAAGTGTTAATAGAAAGCGGCGAAAGAATTTGTCAGATGGTTATTGCAAAACACGAACAAGCAGACTTAATTAAGGTAGAAGTATTAAACGAGACAGATCGTGGAGCAGGTGGATTTGGAAGTACTGGAGTAAAATAGATTTCTTAATAATTGTTAAAATCAGCAATTTGTAAACTTAGCAAGCGTTTTTGTGTTAAGTTTATACGTTTAGAAATATTTAGAGGATGGGAAGAATAAAACAAATTGTTTTAATAGGATTTATAGTAATTGTTGGCGTAGCCTGTAAAAATACACAACAGCTTTCTGGAAATAAGTTCAAGGTTAAAAAAGAATTAACTAAGGATGATGAGCAACAATACTATTATATTTTCATTGAAGCAAACAGAAAAAAGCTACTTGGAGATTTAAATGGAGCATCAGCGTTGTACTATCAGTGTCTTGAAATTAACTCTGAAAGTGCAGCTGCTATGTCAGAAATATCTGAAATAAATAAAATTACAAAGAATTACGAAGTTGCAGAGAAATATGGATTACTAGCAATTGAGAATGAGCCGGAAAATAAATGGTATCAACTTAATTTAGCTCATTTGTATGTTGAAACTAATAATTTAGAAAAAGCAGCTGACGCATATGAAAAGCTACACAACAAATATTCAAATGATATTGAAATAACATACACGCTTGCGAATATTTATAGTTACTCTCAAGAATTTCAAAAAGCAGTTGATTTGTATAACGAAATAGAAAGTGTTGCAGGCATAAGTGAGCAATTATCTATAACAAAACAACGACTCTATTATCAACTTGGTGAAAAAGCAAAAGCTTATAAAGAGATAGAGAAGCTTATTAAACATTATCCAAACGAAGCAGGATTTTATGGAATTCTTGCAGAAATGTATACAAATGATAATTTATTCAGTAAAGCAGAAGAAAATTACAACAAGCTATTTGAGTTGGACAGCACTAATTCTATAGGACAAATTTCAGTAATTGATTTTTACAGAAAAAAAATGGATTACGATAATGCATTTCTAATGCTTGAAAAAGTTATTCTAAATATGAATACAGATTATAGTAGCAAAGTAAGAATTTTTGTTTCTATGCTGAATACGCAAAGCGAATTAAAAATCTACAATGAAAAGATTAGGGAAAGCATTTTAACATTAAAAAATCAATATCCTGATGAAAAGGATACGCATACTCTTTATGCTGATTTTTTAATAAAAATGAATTTGATAGATGAAGCAAAAGTAGAATTGAAATATATTACTGAAAATTACAGTAGCAATGTGATCGTTTGGGAACAACTTTTATCTATATACAGCTATAATAGTAATTTTGATACTTTGTATATTGCATCGAAAACTGCGATTGATAGCTTTCCGGAACACAGCTTATTTTATATTTTTGGAGGTGTTTCAGCTACAAGAGTTAATAAAACAACAGAAGCTATAGAAATTTTAGAAAAGGGCTTGAAAACGGCCCCAAATGACTCTGAGTTATTAGTTGACTTTTATACATACCTTGGCGAAGCTTATTATGAGATTAATGATTATAATAAATCAGATTACTATTTTGAGCAAGTATTAAAAAAGGAGCCAGACAATCTTTATGTTATTAATAATTATAGTTATTACTTGTCTTTAAGAGAAGAGAAACTTGAATATGCAGAATCAATTAGTAAAAAAACAGTTATTGCTGAGCCAAATAATGCAACATATCTTGATACATATGCATGGATTTTATTCAAGCTTGAAAGATATCACGATGCATTGTTTTATATAGAACAAGCAGTTGAAAGCGGTGGTGTCGACAGTGAAGTTGTTATTGAACATTACGGAGACATTCTTTTTATGACAGGCGATAAAGCTTCTGCACTTGAGTTCTGGTTACTTTCAGAAAGTATGGGAAACACAAGCGAAGAGTTAAAATCAAAAATTGAATCAAAAGAAATTGATAGGTAATAAGTGTTTTTAATTTAACCTTAGAACAGGAAATGAATTTAAAAGAAATAAGAAATAAGAGAATATACTTACTTTTTGTGTTGTTTTTTATTTTAACAAATTCAGGAGTACTAGCCCAAACTAAAGAAGATCTTAGGAAAAGAAAACAGAAAACAGAAAATGATTTAAAACTAACCAATCAACTTCTTGAAAAGACAGAAAAATCAAAAACTGTAGGATTAAATAAATTATTAATTATTAAAAAGCGTATAAGTCTGCGAGAGCGATTAATAAATGAAATTACAGAGGAAATACATTTTATTGATAAAGATATCGATAAAAATAAACAGCAAATATTAGAGTACGAAAGAGAGATTGTTCAACTAAAGGAAGAATATGCAAAAATGATTTATTTTGCACATAAGAACAGAAACAACTATGATCGCTTAATGTTTATTCTGTCGGCCGAGGATTTTAATCAAGCTTATCGTAGAATGAAATATTTTCAACAATACACAAAATACCGCAAAAAGCAGGCTGCATTAATTGTTGTTACACAAAAAAATTTAGAGTACGAAACAGAGCAATTAGTTGATAGAAGAAATGAAAAGCTAAAATTATTGTCAGGAAAAGAAAGAGAGAAAGCAAACTTGAATCGAGAAGTTACAAAAGGAAACCAAGAAGTAACGAGATTAAAAAGAAAAGAGCGGGAGTTAAGAAAGAAGATTGCAGCCAATAAAAAAGCAATGAAACATCTAGATAACGCTATTGCAGAACTGATAAGAAAAGAATCTGAGAAAAATACAAGCTTTAAAAAACTTTCTATAAATGAAGAAAGAGTTTCGGCTAATTTTAAAAACGCACGAGGAAAAATAATGTGGCCTGTTGATAAAGGAATAATAATACAAGAGTTCGGTGAACATCCACATCCAGTTATTAAAGGAGTTACCATCAAAAATGATGGTATTGACATTGGAGCTGAAAAGGACTCGCGTGTAAAAGCCGTATTTGAGGGAGAGGTAAAAAATGTTTTCGCAGTTCCAGGAGCCAATATGGCAGTTATTATCAGACACGGTCATTATTTAACGCTTTATTCTAATATCACAAACGTTAGAGTTAAACCTGGAGATATAATCAATACAGGACATTATATAGGCGATGTATATTCAAAAGATTTCGATAATGAAGGAGCAGTTGTTCATTTGGGAATTTATGAAGAAAGAAAAGCATTAAATCCAAAAAACTGGCTGCATAGGTAAAATATTTATACGAAAAAGTATATATTTGAAAAAATAAAGAATAAAACGTAACAAATTAGTAAATTCTGAGTATACACCTACAATTGTGTAACTTAAAGCGATTTGACGTGTTAACAACAACTTTAAAAATGAAAAAAAGCATTTTTATAGAGTCAAAAATTGAAAACATCAATAAAATTGAGAAGATTATTGATGATGTTTCAGAAGAGGCTAGAATAAACTCAGAGGTTTATGGCAAAGTGCTTATTGCAACTGTTGAGGCTGTTAATAACGCAATCGTTCATGGAAATAAAGAGGACGAAACCAAAAAGGTAATCGTTGAATTTGTTGTTGATAAAGACTCAATAAGTATTTTTATTGAAGACGAAGGTCCTGGTTTTAACTTCTACAATGTACCAGATCCTACTACACCTGAAAATATTGAAAATATACACGGACGAGGAGTTTATTTAATGAAACATCTTGCCGACGATGTAATTTTTCATGATCGAGGAAACAAAGTTGAGATAGTATTCAACCTAAAATAGAATGGCTGTAAAATTCTTCAGCGAAGACATTTCTCACAACTTTAAAAACAAAAAACAAGCAATTACTTGGATTCACGATTCTATTGGTGAAGAAAAGCAATTACCAGGTGACATTAATATAATTTTTACTTCAGACAAATACTTACTCGAGATTAATAAACAATATCTTAAGCATAATTATTTTACCGATATTGTAACATTCAATTATTGCGAAAATGAAGTCATCAATGGCGATATTTTCATTAGCATTGAAACCGTTAAGAACAATTCAGTACGATTCGATGTTAACTTTACTACAGAATTAAAAAGAGTTATTATTCACGGAGTTCTTCATTTAATTGGTTATAATGATCAAAATGATGAAGAAAAAGCCGTAATGAGAGAAAAAGAAAACTATTATTTAGAAAGATTAAAAAATCTTTCATAATTTCGAAAAAATTTCAAATATAAGTTTATGTTGCCAGAATATGATGTTATTGTGGTAGGAGGTGGACACGCCGGATGTGAAGCAGCAGCAGCAGCAGCAAATATGGGATCAAGAACATTGTTAATTTCAATGGACATGACCAAATATGCTCAAATGTCGTGTAATCCTGCCATGGGAGGAATTGCAAAAGGTCAAATAGTAAAGGAGATTGACGCTCTAGGCGGATATTCTGCTATTATTACAGATAAAAGCATGATTCAGTTTAGAATGCTTAATAGATCTAAGGGACCAGCAATGTGGAGTCCAAGAGCGCAGTGCGATAGAATGGTTTTTTCTAATGAATGGAGAAATATTCTCGAAAATATAGACAACCTAGATTTGTGGCAGGATTTGGTTGTAGAATTAGTAATAGAAGATAATCATGTAAAAGGAGTAGTTACAAAATTAGGAATTGAAATTAAATCAAAGACTGTAATTTTAACTAACGGAACATTTCTAAATGGACTTATGCATGTTGGTCAAAAACAGGTTGAAGGCGGAAGAGCAGGAGAAGCATCATCAAAAGGAATTTCTGAACAGTTAAGACTTCATGGATTTGAAGTTGGAAGAATGAAAACAGGAACGCCAGCAAGAATAGATGCGCGTAGCATTGATTTTTCAAAAGTAGAAGAACAAAAAGGAGAAGAAGGAGGAGGACAGTTTTCTTTTCTGCAACACGAATTTGCACCTGCAAATAATAAAAGCTGTTATATTACTTATACAAATTCAACGGTTCATGGAATCCTTGAAACAGGATTTAAAGAATCACCTCTTTTTAACGGAACAATCAATGGAGTTGGACCAAGATATTGTCCAAGTATTGAAGATAAGATTGTGACTTTCGCAGAAAAAGATAGACACCAATTATTTCTTGAGCCAGAAGGACAAACAACAAACGAATATTATATTAACGGATTTTCATCGTCCTTACCTTGGGAAGTTCAATTAAGAGCATTAAAGAAAATACCGGGATTAGAAAACGTAAAAATTTATCGTCCGGGTTATGCTATTGAATACGATTATTATCCACCAACACAGTTAAGTCATACTTTAGAAACAAAATATATAAACAATCTTTATTTTGCTGGGCAGATAAATGGCACAACAGGATATGAAGAAGCAGCTGCTCAGGGAATGATGGCAGGAATAAATGCAAGCCTTAAACTTCGAAATAAGGATGTATTTGTTTTAAATCGCGACCAAGCCTATATTGGAGTTTTAATTGACGATTTAGTTACAAAAGGAGTTGACGAGCCTTACCGAATGTTTACTTCAAGAGCAGAATATAGAATATTGCTTAGACAAGACAATGCCGATTTGCGATTAACAGAAGTTTCATATAAAATGGGATTAGCAAATGAAGAAAGATTTGATTTACTTAAAGAGAAAATAGAAGCACGTGACAGTATAATAAAACATGTGAGAGAACAAAGTGTTGCCCCCGAAATTGTAAATGCTTATTTAATAAGTGTAGGCACAACAGAATTAAGACAAAAAAGAAGGATTGTTGATATTATCTTAAGACCTCAAGTGAAGTTGGTCGATATAGCTAAATTGGTTCCCGAGCTGAATAATATAATTGAAAATATTAAGCGTAAAAAAGACGAGGTTGTTGAATCGGCCGAAGTCTTAATTAAGTATTCTGGTTATATAGATCGAGAACAACAAATGGCCGACAAACTAAAAAGGTTGGAATACATAAAAATTAAGGATGGATTTAATTACGATGATATCTCATCTTTATCTACCGAGGGAAGACAAAAGTTAAAAAAAGTAGCACCAAAAAACATTGGTCAAGCGGCACGAATAAGTGGCGTATCTCCATCGGATATTGGGGTGCTTTTAGTATATATGGGTCGTTAATGTTCCACGTGGAACGCGACTAAATTTTAATCAAGTTCCACGTGGAACATAAATGTTTTTTTGCATGAGTAATCCATTTGTAATTCAAGGAAAACTAGTTGACATTATTAGCAGGCAAATAATTAATGCGGAAGTTGAAGTTAACAACGGTGTTATTGCAAAAATTAGTGAATCGGATAAAGAGTACGAAAAATACATCTTACCAGGACTAACAGACTCCCATGTTCACGTAGAGAGTTCTATGTTAATACCAACAGGTTTTGCTCGCGCTGCAGTAAAAAATGGAACTGTTGCAAGCGTTTCAGATCCACACGAAATTGCAAATGTAATGGGAGTGCCGGGCGTAAAATATATGATAGAAAACGGAAAGAAATCCCCGTTTAAATTTCATTTTGGAGCACCATCTTGTGTTCCAGCAACACCATTTGAAACTTCAGGTGCAGTTATAAATTCTGATGACATAAAGGAATTAATGGATAGTAAAGACATTTATTATCTTGCCGAAATGATGAATTTTCCGGGAGTAATTTTCAGTGATGAAGAAGTGCTAAAAAAGATTACTCACGCACATAATTCCGGAAAACCAATCGATGGTCATGCACCTGGATTGTCAGGAGAAGACCTTGGTAAATATGCTGCACAAAAAATATCAACCGATCATGAATGTACAACGGTTCAGGAGGCGATTGATAAAATTGAAAAAGGAATTAAAATCCAAATAAGAGAAGGTAGCGCAGCAAAAGATTTTGAAAATCTATTTCCGCTTTTTAAAACACATCCAAAAGAAATAATGTTTTGCACTGACGATTGTCACCCTGATGATTTAGTGAAAGGGCATATTAATAAAGTAATGGCGAGAGCTGTTGCAAAAGGAGCCGACATATTTGATGTGATAACTGCTGCCACAAAAACACCAAAAGATCATTATAAATTGAATACAGGTTTACTACAAGAAGGTGATCCTGCAGATATAATTATTGTAAATGACCTTAACGATTTTGATGTTGAAAAAACATATATTGATGGTAAATTAGTTTATGATAATGGTAAAGTTTTGCTTGAAAAACTAAAGGAAAACGCTATAAATAACTTTAATTGTAAAGCTATTTCCGTTAGTGATATTCAGCTTGAAAATAACGGAGCAAACATTCAGATAATTGTAGCTAAAGATGGAGATTTACTTACGGGAAAAGAAATTGTAAAACCAACAGTTATCGACAGTAAAATTGTGAGCGATACAAGTCGCGACATATTAAAAATTGTAGTGATAAATCGTTATCGTGAATCAAAGCCCCAGATTGGATTTATTAAAAACTTTAAGCTTAAAGAAGGCGCAATTGCAGGAAGTATTGCACACGATAGTCATAATATTATTGCTATTGGAACTTCTGATGAGGAGATTGTTTTTGCTGTGAATAAAGTGATTGAAAATTCGGGTGGAATTGTAGCATGCAATAAAGGTGAGTATAAAGATTTAAAACTTAATGTTGCGGGTTTAATGTCAACCGAAGATGCTGAATTTGTTGCCGAGCAATATAAAAAAGTACATTCAATGGCTAAGGAAATGGGTTCAGAATTAACAGCTCCATTTATGACAATGGCCTTTATGGCTTTACTTGTTATTCCTGAGTTAAAAATTGGTGACAAAGGTTTATTTGATGTAACAAAATTTGAATTTACTTCATTGTTTGCTGAAAGCTAATGAAAGAAACACCAAAAGAAAAGTTCAAATTATTACTTTCTGTACTTCCCGATAGTCCAGGAGTGTATCAGTATTTTAATGCAGCAGATGAAATAATTTATATAGGCAAAGCCAAGAACCTTAAAAAACGAGTTTCTTCTTATTTTAACCGCGATCATTACGAAAACAACAAGCTAAAAGTACTTGTAAAGAATATTGATCGTATAGAATATATTGTTGTTCACACAGAATCCGAAGCGCTTCTTCTTGAAAATAATCTTGTAAAAAAATATCGTCCTCGTTATAATGTTTTACTTAAGGACGATAAAACATTTCCTTGGATTTGTATTAAAAAAGAACCTTTCCCAAGAGTATTTTATACTAGAAATGTTTTCAATGATGGATCCGAATATTTTGGTCCATATACCTCAGTTTATATGGTGAAAATAATGTTGGATTTGGTTCGTCAGCTTTATCCTTTACGTAATTGTAATCTGAATCTCTCAAAAGAAAACATTGAGAAAAAGAAATATAAAACTTGCCTCGAATACCACATGGGAAATTGTTTGGCTCCATGTGTTAGACTTCAAACCGAGGATGATTACAGCAAATCCATTGATCATATCCGTAAAATTTTAAAAGGAAATATCCAGGAGGTTATGGTTTATTTAGAAACTCTTATGAAGCAGTTTTCCGAAGAGTTTAAGTTTGAAGAGGCACATGTTTTAAAAGAAAAAATAGAGATCCTCGAAAAATATAAAAGCAAATCAACTATTGTAAGTCCGAGCTTAAATAATGTTGACGTTTTCAATATTTTGGATGATAATAATTGTGCTTATGTTAATTTTTTGAAGGTGGTTGAGGGTAGAATTATTCAGGCTCACACCCTTGAATTAAAAAAGAAATTAGACGAGAATATTGAAGATTTACTTCTAATGGCAATCATAGAAATACGAAACAGGCTGGGAGGTACAGCAAAAGAAATTATTGCACCGCTCCACGTGGAACTAGAAAATGTTCATATAACAGTTCCAGTTCGTGGCGATAAAAAATCATTACTGGAATTATCAGAAAGAAACCTAAAATATTACCGACTCGAAAAGCAAAAGAAGAGCGATAAAAAGAAAGAAAAGCATTCAGGGAAAAGGGTAGTGGAGCTCATAAAAAAAGATTTAAATTTATCAGAATTGCCTGTTCATATTGAATGTTTCGACAACTCAAATATTCAGGGAACAAATCCGGTTGCATCTTGCGTTGTATTTAAAAATGCAAAACCAAGCGTAAAAGAATACCGACATTACAATATAAAAACCGTTGTAGGACCCGATGATTATGCTTCAATGGAAGAAGTTGTTTACAGAAGATACAAACGATTGATTGATGAAAACAAAAGTCTTCCGCAACTAATTGTAATTGATGGTGGAAAAGGACAACTGAATGCAGCACTTAAAAGCATTAAGAAACTTAACATAAAAGATAATGTTGCTATTATTGGAATTGCAAAACGCCTGGAAGAGATTTTTTATCCAGACGATCCAATTCCTTTGTATTTGGATAAAAGTTCAGAGTCATTAAAAGTAATTCAGCATATCAGAAACGAGGCGCATCGATTCGGAATTAAATTTCACCGAAATAAACGATCAGGAAATTTCATAAAAAGTGAGTTAGATAATATTCCGGGAATCGGACCAAAAACCATTGACGCCTTATTAACAAAATTCAAAACAATAAAAAAAATTCGCTCTTTATCTGAGGACGAAATTTCAAGCGAAATTGGAAATGCAAAGGCAAAACTACTACTCGACTACTTAAGTCATAGAAAATAAGCACATTAAAAGCTTTTTCTACTAAAATATTAATTCTGGTTTGTTTTTATATTAATACATTATATAAATTAGTATAAGTAATTGTCTATAAGGTTAAAAAGACACAGGAAAGACACGCTTATCCTTCTTAGAGTTGAATATTTAAATTTTACTGCACATTTACCCATGAAAGACTAAATCTAGCTAAGTAAAATTTATAGCGATTTTAAAAAGTAGTTTTATTAGAATAATCTATTGATTAATTCAATTATCTTTGCAGCGAATTTGTAAAACAGAATTTAAGTATGCCAGCAAATAACAGCACTATTTATTTTTTTAATGCCCGCGAAAATTATTCTGAATTACAAGATACTATTCTTACAAATTCTAACTTGATTCAAACAAACGATTCAACGAATATTCAAGAAGAACAAAATCAACACGACACCTTAACTTTAAATCAGGTAAAGCAGCTAGATTTAAGTCAAATTGATTCTATACTTAGAAAAAGTGCAGAACGGGATTTACAAATTGAGCAACAACGCCAACAGGAACTCACAGCACAAAGACCAATATACCGAAGGAAAGTTGATACAACTGAATTGATGTATAAACAATTTGGAATTGCAGGTTTTCCAATAAAGGAAAACTTAAACAATGATCCATTTCAGCAAAACTTTTTATATAGCATTAACAGAACAAAACCTTCTGAAAATAAAGCCAAACAAGATGTTTTTATCGAAAGCACAGAAACTGTTACTACGGCCGAGGTTAAAGAGGTTAAAATTACACCAAAATACATTACTGGTAGAATTCAATTCGATTGGATTACGATATTATTGCTTGGTTCGTTTTTACTATTAGGTTGGGTGAGGCTTTTTAATAAAAAATACCTTTCATCTCTTGTAAAATCGGTTTTAAGCTTTAAAGAGTCAAATACCCTTTATCGTGAGAAAAACTCTTTAATGGTGAGAGCATCTTTCATAATTAATTTCCTTTTTGCAAGTAATGTAGCGGTATTTACAATCCAGATAAGGCACTATTTTAGTTTGGGTTTAAGCGGCATGGAAGATTATAAATTGTATTTTATTGCAATGGGTGCAATTATTTCCTTGTATATTTTTAGAGCTATAACAACATATTTTATTGGAGTTGTATTTTTAAAACAAAAACTCTTTTCCGAGTATTTTCATAATGCAAATATCTTCACAAAGAACACGGGAATGTTTCTGTTTCCGATAGTTATAGCACTTCAATTTTTATCATACGAATATATAGGATTTATTATTTACGTCGGAATTGCCATTTCGGCACTCTTATATTTGCTACACATATTCAGAGCTTTTCAAATAAATATTAAAAAGAATGTTACTATATTCTATATGATTTTGTATCTTTGTGCTTTCGAATTTTCGCCCTTTTTGATTGCTTACAAAGTGTTATTATCGGTTGAATAGTAGGGGTTTTAAAACATTTGTAAAAGATAAATTTAAAGATGAAGATTAAGACGATATTAGTTTCGCAGCCAGAACCAGTGAACGATAAATCTCCATATTCGGAGTTAGCAGATAAGAATAATTTGAAAGTAGATTTCAGACCATTTATTCAGGTTGAAGGTGTTCCGGTAAAAGATTTCAGACAAAATAGAATTGATGTACTTGCTCATACTGGCGTGGTATTCACAAGCAGAACAGCAGTTGATAATTACTTCAGAATAGCAGAGGAATTAAGATTAACAATTCCTGATACTATGAAATATTTTTGTATTTCTGAGGCTACAGCACATTATTTACAGAAATACATTGTTTATCGTAAGCGTAAGATCTTTTATGCAAAAGGAACATTCGCTGATTTAATGGAAACAATCAAGAAACATAAAGAAGAGAAGTTTCTTGTTCCGCTTTCAGATACACACAAAGAAGAAATTCCAAAAAAACTTGAGCAAGCAAAGATAAAGTATTCTAAAGCAATCATGTACAGAACAGTAAGTGCGGATTTATCAGATTTATCTGATGTTAATTACGACATGCTTGTTTTTTATAGCCCATCGGGAATAAAATCTTTATTAGAAAACTTCCCTGAGTTTAAACAAAACAACACACAAATAGCCGTATTTGGTCCTAAAACAGCAAAGGCAGTTAAAGATGCAGGATTAAAAGTTAATGTGAAAGCTCCCACAAAAGAAGCTCCATCAATGACAATGGCTATTGATCAGTTTGTTAAAGAAAAAGCAAAAGAAAAGAAATAATATAGCAAAGCAATAAATATCATGGGGAAAGCATTGCTTTCCCCATTTTTATATTCAGCATTTGGTAAAATAGATTATTTTTGAATATGCTATCAGAGAAAAATACCCTTAAAAAAACAGAGCGTTTAAAAAGTCGCAAGTTAATAGAAAGTCTGTTTGCTGATGGTACGGCAATTAGTCACTTCCCCTTTAAGTTAATTTATAAAACGGGCGAGCTTAACGATTCCGAAACAAATTCAAAGATAGCTGTAAGTGTCTCAAAAAGAAACTTTAAAAGAGCCGTTGATCGTAATTATATAAAAAGAAAATTAAAAGAATCGTTTCGAAAAAATAAATTTTCATTGTACGAATCTTTGCAAAAGAATAATCAAAACGCATACTTTATTGTTATATATATTGCAAAGGAAGATATGGCTTACCAGGATATTGAAAAAGAAATGAAACTATTGCTAAACAAGTTTATAAAGCGATTAGAATCTGACAAATAAGTTAAAAAAGGTTAAGGATTGACTGCTTTGTAATAATCAGCTAAAATATTAATTAGATTTGTGTGTTGGTAAGAAGTTTGTAGTGGAATATTAAAATCAGAATTATGAATAGATCAAAAAATATAAAAAGAACATTAATTCCTATTCTTATAATAGCTTTGGGTATTATCGTGTTTCAAGGTTTTAAGAAAGGCGATGACTTTAAAATTGCTAAAAGTCTTGATATTTATTTTTCTCTTTTTCGTGATGTAAACACTTATTATGTCGACGAAACCGATCCTGAAAAAATGGTAGAGAATAGTATAAATTCAATGCTCGAAAAGCTTGATCCATATACAGTTTATATTCCTGAAAAAGATAAAGATGATTTTACTTTTATGACAACAGGACAATATGGTGGAATTGGTGCTTTAATACGAAATAATGGGGAATATCCAATTGTAGCACAACCATATAGAGGATTTCCGGCCGATAAAGCAGGCTTAAAAGCAGGCGACAGAATTCTGGAGATTGACGGAAAACCAACAACAGATTTTAAACTAGAAGAGGTTAGTAGCAGGCTGAAAGGAATTCCACAAACCAAACTAAAACTATTAATCGAAAGACCTTATTCAAACGAAAAAATTGAAAAGGAACTTATCAGAGAAGAAATAAAGATTAAGAGTGTTCCATATTATGGGCTTGTAAGTGATGGCGTTGGTTATATTAGAGTTTCAAAATTTACTCCCGATGTATCGCGCGAAGTGAAAGATGCTTTACGAGAGTTAAAATCAAAACACCTGATAACATCGCTTGTACTTGATTTAAGAGGAAACCCAGGAGGATTGCTTATTGAAGCACCAAAAATTTGTAATTTATTTGTCGAGAAAGGTGAAGATATTGTAAGTACAAAAGGAAAAATTGAGAAGTGGAACAGAACATTAAAAACTACTGATGCTGCTTACGATAAGGAAATACCAATGGTTGTTTTAGTAAGTAGCGGATCTGCATCGGCATCAGAGATTGTTGCCGGAGCGCTTCAGGATTTAGATCGTGCTGTTGTTCTTGGAAAACGAACTTTTGGAAAAGGATTGGTTCAAACAACAATTCCGTTGAGTTACAATGCTCAGTTAAAAGTAACTACTGCAAAGTATTATGTTCCAAGCGGAAGATGTGTTCAAGCTTTAGATTATACAAATCGTAACGAAGACGGAAGTGTTGGACATATTCCCGACTCTTTAATTAAAGAATATAAAACGAAAAACGGAAGAACGGTTTACGGTGGTGGCGGAATAATTCCCGATGTAGATGTTGAGCTTGAAGACGTTAGTCCATTATCTGTAAATCTTATTACTCAAAATGTAATTTTTGATTTCGCAACAAAATTCGCCTTTGAAAATCCAACAATACCTTCAATTGATGAGTTTGATATTACCGAAGAAACATACAATAAGTTTATACAGTTTGCACTGGAAGATAGCTTTACTTATGAAACACAAAGCGAAAAAGAATTGAAAAAGCTAGAGACAATAGTGAAGCGTGAGAAATACTACGATCAATCTAAGGAACAGTTCGAGAAACTAAAAGAAAAACTTTCGAACGACAAAGAGAAAGATCTTACAACTTTTAAGGCTGAAATAGTTCAATTCCTACGTGACGAGATTGTAGGTCGATATTATTATGAAGACGGACAAATAAAAACAAACTTAAAAGATGATATTCAGTTACATAAAGCAATTGAGATTTTGAACGACCAGGAAAAATACAAATCTATTTTATCTTCTGATTTTGAAAATAAAGAACAATTAGGAATGATAACTGGAATGTTAGAAAAACAGTAAACGAAACAAGATATAAAAATACGGGCTGTCTTTTTAAGGCAGCCTTTTTTTATTTAGAGAGTCATTGCGAGTGATCCCGATAGCTGTCGGGAGAACGAAGCAATCTATAAACACTGTCATTCCGGGCTTGACCCGGAATCTCAAATAGCGCAAGCGTCCTCGCTTGTGCATTCTTAAAAAACATTTACTTTTTTAATTTCTATAATTCATGTCATGCTGTCCCGATAGCTATCGGGACAGCATGACAACTTTTATTTATTTTTTCTGACTTCCGAATTCTGAATTCTGACTTCTATTTTTAGGAACTAATAACTATGGACTAAAAACTATAAACTAACTTCTTTTTCCTTTTGTCTTGATTCTTGATACTCTGTACTAAATCCTTTTATCTTTAAACTCATCAATGCGCTTCCAGCCAATTTTCGC
>Ga0209692_10000913_pt1 | contig 49188 bp, 45 predicted proteins | sample tdDd472_FD_187129 | JGI IMG/M metagenome (GOLD analysis project Ga0209692, IMG submission 187129) | Marine sediment microbial communities from the Atlantic coast under amendment with organic carbon and nitrate - tdDd47.2 (SPAdes)... | ecosystem: Environmental > Aquatic > Marine > Coastal >... | reverse complement strand
TGTGAAGCCGCTGAAGGCGGCCGTCGATGTCCTCGTGGAGGCGATCGATCGCGTGGACAGCGCGGCTGCCGACGATCCCGCCGCACCGGGCGCTGCCGCCTATGACATTCTGACCATGTTCGGCACGATCGCTATTGCCTGGTCATGGGCGGAGATTGCCGCCGCAATCCTGTCGGGAGAAACGCGGTTTCTGGGGGAGCCGGAGAAGGCCCGCAAGCTCGCGCTGGCCCGGTTCTGGATGGCTCGCGAGTTGCCATTGGTCCGGGCTCTTGCCGAGCGCGCCGCCAGTGGCAGCGAAGCCATGATGGCGGTCACGGACGAAATGGTCTGACGAGCCTGGCGCTACTGGTTCTCTTGCGAGTGAAACAATTGCGTCAGCTGTCGAACCAGCCGGTCGACGTCTTCCGGTGGAATGGGGGACAGATAGGCCTGTTCGGCTTGATGCACGATCGCGTCGCAGCGGGCCTGTACCTCGATCCCCGCCGGCGAGCGGCGAACCATGATGTTCCTGCGGTTTCCGTCTAGATATTCCCTTTCGACGAAACCCTTGTTTTCCAGGGCCGAGAGATATTCGCCCATCGACTGGGCGGTGATGTTTTGATGCCGCGCCAATTCGGCCGAGGTGCAAGGCTCGAAGCGTTTCAGGAAGCTTAGTGCAGTATATTGACCAGCTGTCAAGCCTTCCGGCTTTAGTATACTGTCCATTATATAGCTTATTTTATTATAATTCTTGAGGAAGTAATAAAATATTCTTGGCGTGGCTGGCGTCTCGGTCACGGCCTGTCCCCTGTTTGGCGGGTATCGTTGTCGAATCGTACCACATGTCAATATCCCCGAGAGGTATCCTGCTTCCAGTCTTTGGAATGCTTCTCCGTTTCTTTTTCCCGGATAAAACGCCGAGCCGAGGCCATGGCCGCCTGCTCCCGCGTTCAGGATCGGGCGCGCTCATTGCGGTGCGGCATTAACACGCAATGACAACCGGGTTCCCGAAGCGATAACTCTTGACACTAAGGTAGCCTTATAATAGCGTTCTGCATGCGAGAACGATGTTCCCACAATGTCCCGATGGCTCGGGACATTGTCGAGGGAGGAATCGGCCCGCATTTCATCGCGGATGAATGCGGTCTCAGGAGGTGAGGAAGAGCTTCTCTCGTATTGCGCAGCCGCGCTCTTCGCCCGGAACATCTCGCCGTTCTCATACGCTTCGTATCTGAGCGGCAACCGGCCGGGAGAGGGTGCGGGGAAATCTGGGAGGGGTCAGAAAAATCTCTGACGCCCTGAATTGGAAGCCTTTGAGGCAATGAAAGGGTTTGTCATGAAAAGCTGGTCAATGGGATGGATGGCCGCCGGAGCGGCGTTAATGCTGGCGATGCCGGCAGAAGCGGGGAAGGAGGATGGAACGTTCACCATCGCCTTGGGGAGCCCTGTGGATGTGGTAGATATCTACGCGGCGCCTGCGCCGGAGACGGCGATGACGACAAGTGCGGTATTCAATCCGCTGGTCGCGTTCGATACCAGAAGCAATGAGTATGTCGGCGTTATCGCGGAGAGCTGGTCCCAGATCGACGACTCGACGACCGAGTTCAAGATCAAGCCGGATCTGACCTTTCAGGACGGGTCCGCTCTCGATGCCGAAGACGTCGTCTATACGCTCAATTTCATTTCCGATCCTGAAGTCAAATTCCGCCTGAAGAGTCGCTATGCGTCGTTCGCCGGCGCGGAGAAGGTCGACGATTTGACGGTGCGCGTGAAGACGCGCGGGCCGTATCCGTTGTTGATGGCGCGGATGATCGGCATTCCGATCTATCCTTCCGACACGCACTCGAAGCTGGGCGCCGACCACGGCACATGGGGCCGCGCGCCGATCGGGTCGGGCCCGTACAAGGTCGTCAAGTTCGATGAATCGACCGGCATCGTCATGGAGCGTTGGGACGACTACAAGCTCGGTCCGTTGCCTGACTTCAAGCGGGTCGTCTTCAAGCCGATCCTCGATTCGCAGACTCAGATGGCCGAGATGATGGTGGGCAGTATCGATGCCCTGGTGGCGAAGTCTCCGGATCAGGTGGCGGCTCTGACATCGAATCCCGATTTCGTCGCTGACGCCATCGAGGACATGTTCTTCCATTACATCTATCTGGATGCTGTCGGGAGAAGCGGAATCGAGGCATTCAAGGATGTGCGCGTCCGGCAGGCCGTGTTCCATGCGATCGATCGCGACACCATTCGCAAGTCAATCGTCTCCGGCGGCACGGAAGCCGCGGACATGGCGCGTCTTTGCTTCCCCTTCCAGTTCGGCTGCCCGGATGGCGGTCAGCCGCAGAACTACGATCCGGAAAAGGCTCGCGCCTTGCTGGCGGACGCCGGCTATGCGGACGGGTTCGACGTCCAGTTGTCGACCTGGGGATTGTCCAGGCCGATCACGGAAGCGGTGGCGGGTTACCTGCGGGCGGTTGGCATTCGAGCCAGCGTCGACGGACTGACGGCGGGCGCGTATCGCAAGAAGCAGGTCGAGGGCGGCTTGCAGGCTCTGGTTTCGAACTACAGCTACGGCGGACTGCCGGACACCGGATCCGTGCTCGACTTTTTCTTCTCGTCGCCGGATCGCGACTACTTCGGAAATCCGCGTCTGTTCGAATTGACAAAGGAAGCCAACTCGACGCTCGACCAGGAAAAGCGCAATGCGATGTTCCGGGAAGCCTTGGATATCGTTCAGGACGAAGCCTACATTCTGCCGATTACCAAAGACCCGGTCGTTCTCGTGCATAACAAGGATGTCAGCGTGAACACCGAGGCGCGCGGCAACATCCTGTTCGCGCAATTCAGCTTCCTGGAATCCTACAACGAAGTCCCCCCGATTCTCGGATGGGCGGACTGATCTGAAGCAATGCTCATGCGGCGCCGTGAAAAGGCGCCGCATCCAATCACGACCGTACTTTTCACGCCGCCACACGCATTCCGGCAGGCGCGGGAGTCAAGAAACCGCTGCCAGTTGCAGCGCACTGCCGGCCCGCAAACCGGTTCGACGACGGAGCAAACCATTTCGATGAACAAGATCGACGCGACGTTCATTCCCGTTCCCTTCATCGAGCGCGAGATCGACATCGAGGAGCGCGCGGACGGAACCCTGATCGTGCGCAACAAGGTACAGTTGCGCGAACTCGACAGACATCTGCCCGCCCTGTTTCGCAGCAGGGAAGAACGCAATCCCGACCGTACCTGGCTGGGGCAGCGTCGCGGTCCGGACCGTCATTGGCAAAAGGTCAGCTATGGCGAGGCCAGGCGACTCATCGACGGCGCCACCCAGGCACTGCTCGATCTGGAACGGGTCGGCCGCCCGGTGGTCATCCTGAGCGGCAATTCGATCGAGCACGCCCTTCTTTCGATGGCGGCGATGCAGGCGCGGATGCCGGTCGCGCCGATCACGCCGGCCTATTCGCTGAGAAGCACGGATTTCGCGAAGCTTCGGGCGATCGTCGCCCTGTTGGAGCCGGCGGTGGTCTTCGTGCAGAACATGCGCGAATTCGAGCGGGCGCTGAAAGTCTTCGACGACATGGATGTCAGGTTCGTCTATGTCGACGATCCCGTCGCGGGCATCGAGGCGCGGCGTTTCGACGAATATACCGCCACCGAGCCTACCGAGGCGGTCGAGGCGTCCATCGATCAGATTACGCACGACACCGTCGCCAAATACATGTTCACGTCCGGCTCTACGAACGAGCCGAAGGCAGTCATCACGACGCAGCGTATGCTCTGCGCCAACATCGCGATGACCGACCAGTCGATCAATATGGAACTCGACAATCCTCCGCATGTCACCGTGGACTGGCTGCCCTGGAACCACGTCATGGGCGGTAACTCGGTCTTCGGCATGACGCTGGTGAAGGGAGGCACGCTCTATATCGATGACGGCAAGCCGACACCTGAACTGTTTGGTGAAACGCTGAAGAATTTGAGGGAAATATCGACCTCTCGCTTCGCCAATGTGCCGTTCGGTTTTGCGATGCTCGCAGAGGCGATGGAAAAGGACGAGGAACTCGGCAAGCGGTTCTTCAAGGATCTTTCCTTCATCGGCTATGGCGGGTCGCGTCTGGCCGACGATACCTACAACCGCATCCAGGCTCTCTCCGAAAAATATACCGGTCGCCGAATTTCGTTCCTGTCCGGCTTCGGCGCGACCGAGACCGGGCCGTCGGCCATGTATGTTTTCTGGTCGACCGACCGGACCGGCCTGATCGGGCTGCCCTTGCCGGGCGCCGACGTCAAGCTCGTGCCGATCGACGAGGAGCGCTTCGAAGTGCGGGTGAAAAGCCCGGGTATCACCCCGGGTTATCTCAACCGTCCCGACCTTACCGCCGCGGCCTTCGATGAGGAGGGCTACTTCAAGATGGGAGACGCGGCGACCTTCGTCGATCCGGATCGACCGGAGGAAGGCTTCGTTTTTGCCGGACGTGTGAGCGAGGAGTTCAAGCTTCAGTCCGGCATCTTCGTGCGGGTGGGCGCCCTCAGGGTGAAGGTTGTCGATGCACTGGCTCCGCTGGCTGTCGATGCGGTTGTGGCCGGCCAGGATCAACCCTTCGTCGGCTTGCTTCTCTGGCTCAACCTCAATGTCTGCCGCGATTTCCTCGGGCTCTCGCGCGCGAGCATGGCGGAAGCGATCGCATCACCTGAAATACGCGAAGTGATCCGCAGGAAAATCGCCGATTACAACGCGGAACATCCGGGCAGCAGCAATCAGGTTCGCCGGGTTCTGCTGATGGAGGAGCCGCTGTCGATGGATGCCGGCGAGACGACGGACAAGGGCTACGTCAATCAGCGCAAGACGCTGCAAACCCGCGCGGAGTTCGTCGATCGTCTGTTCCAGGATCCCTTGTCGTCGGACGTTATCGTCGTCTGAGAATTAGCAGCCACCAAAGGCAGACCAATGACCACAGAATACGAGACCATTTCGGTCGAAAGCCGCGATAACATCGCTTTTCTCAAGCTCAACCGGGTGGAGAAACGCAACGCCATAAATGCCCGGATGATCACTGAAATGGGAGCGTTCTTCGAATGCCTGCCGCAGCAAACGCGGGCGATCATTCTGCATGCGGAAGGCGAGCATTTCTGCGCCGGTCTGGATTTGATCGAGCGGTTGCAGAACCGAACGGGGGATCCGTTGGGCGGCATCCGGAATTCGCGTAGCTGGCAACGCGTCTTCGATCTTATCGAACATGGCGAGGTGCCGGTCATCAGCGTGCTGAAAGGTGGCGTGATCGGTGGCGGGCTGGAACTGGCGGCGACCACGCATGTGCGTGTTTGCGAGGATTCGACCTATTTTCAGTTGCCGGAAGGCCAACGCGGAATCTTCGTTGGCGGAGGGGCTTCGGTCCGGGTCTCGCAGATCATCGGGGCGGGCCGGGTCACCGAGATGATGCTGACGGGCCGGACTTTCGATGTTCAGGAAGGTTACAGCCTCGGCCTGGGCCATTACGTGGTTCCCGACGGCCAGGGGCTGGCAAAGGCAGAAGCATTGGCGAAGGCCATCATCTCCAACTCTTCGATATCGAATTTCGCGATCATCAACGCGATCTCGCACATTTCGGAAATGGGTTCGCGCGGCGGCTTCTTTACCGAGTCGCTCATGGCGAGCGTGACCGCGCATGCCTCAGACTCCAAGGAGCGGATCACGCAGTTCTTCGACGAGCGCAGGCGCACGCGACAGGAGCGGGAAAAGCACGGTGGTCAGGACTAGCCGGGCATCTTCAAGGACACGGACGGGCCGTTTCCGTCCCGGAATTCGCCGTGGATTTACGGTCGAAACTGAATGCGTTACGCGGAGGATCGCAGAGTGGGAAAGATAATCGATTGCCATGCGCACATGGCGGTGCCGACGCAATTGCCGGCCTACAAGGCGGGCCTGCTTTCCCATCGAGGGGCGCATGGCAGAGGCAAGGTCGGGGCGACCGACGATGATATCCGCGCGGCGTTCGACCGGGTCGAAATGGCGCCGGAGGGACACCTGGCCTGCCTGGACAAGGCCGGCGTGGACATGCAGGTCCTGTCGCCGCGTCCCTATCAGCTCATGCATTCCGAGAAACCGGCCAAGCTGGTGCATTGGTATGTGGAAGAGGTGAACGACCTCATCGCCCGCGAATGCGCTCTCTACCCGGATCGGTTCGTGCCGATGGCGGGATTGCCACAGACCGCCGGCGACCCGATCGAAAACGCGCTGCCCGAGCTTGAGCGCTGCGTCAAGGAGATGGGCTTCCGTGGTTGCCTGGTCAATCCGGACCCATACGAGAATTCCGGCCAGAAGGCCCCGCCGATGGGAGACCGGTATTGGTATCCGCTTTACGAGAAGCTGTGCGAACTGGATGTGGTCGGTCATATTCATTCCGCAAGTTCGCGCAATCCGGAGCGCGAGCCGTATTCGCTGCATTTCATCAATGAGGAAACGACGGCGGTCTACGGCCTGGTGAAATCCACCGTGCTCGACGACTTCCCGGATCTCAAGATCCTCGTCAGCCACGGGGGCGGAGCGATTCCCTATCAGATGGGCCGGTTCGACTCGTCCTCCGTGCGACGGCCGCCGCGCTTCGCCGACCGGATGCGCAAGCTCTATTACGACACGGTGCTGTATTCCCGGGAAGCGATCGAATTGCTGATCAAGGTCGTTGGTCCGGAACATTGCCTGTTCGGCGCGGAAATGCCCGGTGTCGGCTCCGCAATCAATCCGGATACGGGCGATACCTTTGACACGATCATCCCGCATATCCGCGCATGCGATTTCATCTCCGATGAGGAGAAGGACGCGATTCTCGGCGGAACGGCGATGAAATTATTCAAGATCGACGCCGACTAGCCGAAGGCATTCGCGGGCTCGGCCATCCGGCCGGGCGCGCAGCGAGATGCGAGAGAGAAACGCGGGAGGAGATGGAACCTTGTGGAGCTACTTCCTAAAACGATTGGGGATCGCGGTCCTTGTGATCATCGCGGTGTCGATCATCAGTTTCGTTCTGCTACGCCTCTCGGGCGATCTGGCGCGAGATCTGGCGGGTGAAGACGCGACCCCCGCACAGGTGGAGCAAATCGAGAAGCTCTACGGCCTCGATAAGCCGCTATATGTCCAGTACTTCGACTGGGCCTTCAAGGCCCTGAAAGGAGACCTCGGTCGGTCGCTCTACAGCAACGAGCCGGTTTTCAATCTCATCTTGTCCCGGCTCGGCGTGACGGCGTTGCTGGCTGTCCTGGGACTGGGGGTCGCCGTGGTGGTGGCGGTCCCGCTGGGTGTCTTCGCCGCTGTCTACCGAAACAGCTGGATAGATCGCTGCTCGCTGGGATTGGCCGTGTTCGGAAGTGCCATTCCTAATTTCTGGTTCGCACTTATCCTGATCTACTTCTTTAGCGTGAAGCTCCGCTGGTTGCCGATCACGGGGAGTGAAAGCTGGGCGCATTTCGTCCTTCCCACGATCACCCTGTCGACGATGGTGATGCCGCAGATCATGCGGCTCACCCGTGGCGGCATGATCGAGGCGCTGGACTCCGAATACGTCAAGATGGCCTGGGCCAAGGGGCTGGGGCCCGGTGTGGTGTTCTTCAAACACGCCCTTCGCAATGCCGTCCTGCCGGTCGTGGCGCTTGCTGCCGTGTCTCTCGGGTTCCTGCTCGGAGGCTCGGTTATCGTCGAGGCGGTGTTCTCCCTGAACGGGATCGGATCGCTGGCTTATGAATCCATCCGGCGCGCGGATTTCCCGATCGTTCAGTCGATCCTTTTCATGCTGTCGTTCAGCTACGTGCTGCTCACGCTGCTCGCCGATCTTATCAACGCGCGTCTTGATCCGCGTATTCGTCTGCACTGAGGAGAAACGAGTTGCCAAACGCACCCGCTCCGCTCGACAACATGGATGTCGCAATGCCGACGCCCTGGCAACAGACCTGGGACATGGCCAAGTATCATCTTGGTCTGCAGATAGGTCTGGTCATCGTGCTGTCTGCCGCCTTGTGCGCACTGTTTGCGCCGTTCCTTGCGCCCGCCGATCCTTTTGCCCAGGATTTGGGCGCTCGTCTCGCCCCTCCCATCTGGGAGGCCGGAGGCAGCTGGGAACATATCTTCGGGACGGACGGTTTTGGCCGTGATGTGCTGTCGCGCCTGATCTACGGCGCGCAGGTGACGATGATCGTCGGCTTCGGGGCCGCCGTATTTTCCGGCCTTGTCGGTTCGACACTAGGCATTGTGGGGGGATATCTCGGCGGGCGCGTGGACGCGCTGATCATCTTCCTGATCAACGTCAAGCTGGCGATGCCCGGCGTGCTGATAGCGTTATCGCTGGTGTCGATTTTCGGCGGGTCGCTGTTATCCATCACCATCATCCTCGCGCTTCTTTTCTGGGACAGGTTTGCGGTTGTCGCACGTACGGCGACACAACAGGTGCGCACGCGCGAGTTCATCGCGGCAGCCGAATGCTCCGGGGCGTCGAAGGTCTGGATAATCTTCCGCGAGATCCTGCCCAACATCGCCAACCAGATCATTGTGATCGGGTCGCTGGAGATGGCGATCGCGATCCTGATCGAAGCCGCCTTGAGCTTCCTCGGCCTGGGCATTCAGCCGCCGACGCCTTCCTGGGGGATACTCGTCTCCGAAGGCCGGGATTTCATGTTTTTCAAGCCGCATCTCATCGTCATTCCGGGGCTTGCCATCTTCATTCTGGTGATCGGCATCAACCTCCTGGGCGACGGTATTCGTGACGTCACCGAACCGCAGGGCAGGAACTGATCCATGCCGGTAAACCAAGAAACAGCGGCAGAGCCAATCCTGAGCGTCAGGAACCTTAAGGTTGCTATCCGTACCCCGGTCGGATCTCTCCACGCGACGGACGGCATTTCCTACGATGTGTATCCCGGCGAAACCTTCGCGGTCGTGGGTGAATCGGGGTGCGGAAAATCGATCTCGTCGCTTGCCCTGATGGGGCTGTTGCCTCGGGCGGCAGCGGCCACCGCCGACCTCTGCACGTTCGACGGACATCCGATGCTGTCGCTGTCGCGCCGGGAGCTCTCGCAAATCCGCGGCGACAAGATCAGCATGATCTTCCAGGACCCGATGACATCGCTCAATCCGGTCTACACGATCGGCAATCAATTGACGGAGGTCTATATCCGTCACGGCAAGGGCGGGCGCAAGGAAGCGACCGAGCGCGCTGTGTTCCTGCTTGAGCGCGTCGGGATCAAGAACGCGGCGCAGCGGTTGAAAAGTTACCCGCATCAGCTTTCCGGCGGTTTGCGTCAACGCGTTGTCATCGCGATGGCAATGATGTGCGAACCGAAGCTCATTATCGCCGACGAGCCGACAACGGCCCTTGATGTGACGGTACAGACGCGGACCCTCGCTTTGCTCGCGGAACTGCAACGCGATTTCGGTCTCGCGATCATCCTGATCACCCATGACCTTGGTGTCGTGGCCTCGATGGCGGATCGTGTGGCGGTTATGTATGCCGGTCGCATCGTCGAGACCGCGCCGACACGGGAGCTGTTTGCGGCGCCCCTGCATCCCTACACGCAGGGTCTCATCCAGTGCATTCCAAACTTCGAACAATCGGGCGAGCCGAGCCATCTGCACACCATCCCCGGCATGGTGCCGTCGCTGTTCAAGAGGCATCACGGGTGCACATTCCATAACCGATGTGCGTTCGCCACGCCGGAATGTACCGCTGCTCCGGTCGAGTTGCGCGATGCCACCGAAACGCATCGCTACGCCTGCGTCCACACCGAGCAGGAACTCCTCGGATATTGGCGCGACGCCGAGACGCAGGAGGTCGTTCGATGAAGACCGCCGACATGGAGAACATTCTTTCGGTCCGCGACCTCGAAGTCGTTTTTCCGGTTCAAAAGGGGCTGTTCTCGAAACCGAAGCAACTGCACGCACTCAACAAAATTTCGCTCGATGTCAGGCGGGGGGAATTCATTTCGATCGTCGGCGAGTCCGGCTGCGGGAAGTCCACTTTCGCGAAGGCCCTGCTGGGCATCAATGCTCCGACTTCGGGATCGATCCTTCTCAATTCGAAACCGTTGTCCGAGTTCTCCCGCCGCGAACTGGCGCACAACGTCCAGCCGATCTTCCAGGATCCCTATTCCTCGCTCAATCCGCGCAAGTCGGTCGCCGCCAATATCGCGCTGCCGCTGGTTCTAACCGGCGAACTCTCGAAGGCGGATATCCGTGAGCGGGTGGATAGCATCATGGGCATGGTTGGCCTGGCGCGCCGTTTCGCGCATGCCTATCCCAGCCAGATGTCGGGTGGGCAACGTCAGCGCGTCGCCATCGCGCGCGCTCTGATCACGCGGCCGAAACTGTTGATCTGCGACGAGCCGACATCCGCGCTCGACGTATCGGTGCAGGCCCAGATCCTGAACTTGCTGCAGGATCTGAGTCGTGAACTCAACCTCACCTGTATCTTCATCAGCCATGATCTCTCGGTCGTACGCCACCTGTCGCAACGCGTCGCGGTCATGTATCTCGGCCGTATCGTCGAGATCGGTGACGTGGACCGGATCTTCGAGCGTCCGCTGCATCCCTATACGCAATTGCTGGTCGACTCGATCCTTCCGCCGGATCCCGCGCACAGATTGCCGCCAGTTCTATGGGATGGCGGGTTTCCAGACCCCACCAATCCGCCCCCGGGCTGCCATTTCTCGCCGCGCTGCAAACAGGCGATGGACATCTGTTTGGCGCAGCTTCCGGAAAGGCAGAAGCACGGCGGTGTGGAAGTCGCGTGCCTGCTCTACGGCGGGGCCAGCGGTGCGGGCGGTAATGTCGCACAGGATATCCCCGGGATTTCATCAGGAAAGGAAGTATCCAATGGCTAAGATCGTGTCCGCCATGGCCACGGCGCATGGTCCGCAATTGCACACGACGCCCGAGCAGTGGCAGTTGCGTATCGAGGCGGACAAGCGCAACCGCCACCCCTTTCGTGGCGGGGTGTACAGTTATGACGAACTGCTCGAAATTCGCCGGGACGAACGGCTCGACGAGAAATGCACGCTGGAGGCGATGACTGTCGCGCATGGCCGCTGCCAGGAAGCTATCGCCAGGATGGCCGATATCTGGGAGACGATCGAGGCCGATGTCGCGGTCATACTGGGCAACGACCAGCACGAGATCTACGGCGACGACCTCAGTCCTCCCTTCATGGTCTATTACGGCGAAAAAATTCGTCACCATCCGTCGTCGGATGAAGGCCGCAAGTTTCTGCCGCCGGGCATTGTCGAAAGCGAACCGGGACATGCGCCCGATCGGCTGATCGAACATGATGCGCATCCGGAGCTTGCGCTGAAGATCATCGAACATCTGATGGCGGCGGAATTCGATGTCACCGTCTCGCCCGATCTTCCACGTCACAATCCAAAGAACACGGGGATCAGCCACGCCTTCGGGCATATCTATCGCCAGGTCATGCGCGACAAGGTGATCCCGAACGTGCCGATCTACCAGAACACGTTCTTCCCGCCGAACCAGCCTTCGGCCAACCGTGCCTATGCGTTTGGAAAGGTGGTCGGGGCAGCCATCCGCAACTGGCAGAGTGACGCTCGCGTTGCCGTATTCGCGTCGGGCGGGATGACGCATTTCGCGATCGACGAGGAATGGGACCGGCGCTTCATGCAGGCGATGCGCGAGGGCGATCGCGATTTCCTGACTTCCATTCCGCTTTCCGATCTGCAGCAGGGAACATCCGAGATGAAGACCTGGATTTCACTGGCGGGGGTGATCGAGGGTGAGGAAACCGAGCTTCACGAGCTCGGCTACATTCCGTGCTACCGCACGCCTGCCGGTACCGGCACGGCGCAGGGCATGTACTGGTGGGAGGTCGCATGACCGCAAACATCCTTGACCGGTTGAGAGACCTCGATACCTGCGCGCTGTCCGACGCGCTGGATGCGCTCGGCATCGAAGGCGCGATATCGGGGATTCTGTGCCTTTCCGGAACCGGACCGGTCGCCGGGCGGGCGCTGACCGTCACCTTGCGCGCCGGACCGGCCCCGGCGGACGCGCCAAAGGTCCATCTCGGCGCGCGCGCGATCGCGCGGGGCGGCACCGACTCGGTGATCGTCGTCGACCATCCCGGCATCGACGCCGGCGGGTGGGGCGGCGTGTTGTCGAATGCCGCCCATGAGGCGGGCATAGCCGGCACGATCGTCAATGGTTCGAGCCGCGACATCGACGAGGCCAGGGCACTCGGTTACCCGGTCTTTGCCCGCGGCGCGACCGCCCGTACGGCGCGCGGGCGACTTCACGAGGCGGCAACAGGCGAAGCGATCGTTCTCCAGGGCGTAACCGTTTGCGAAGGCGATTACGTTCTGGCCGACCGTACGGCTGTGGTCGTGGTCCCGCAGGGTCGTATCGAGGACGTCCTGCGCGCGGCGGAACGGATCGCCGCGAAAGAGCGGCTGATGACGGAAGCAATCAATGCCGGAAGGCCGATCATGGACGTGATGGGCGCCGATTACGAAGACATGCTGGATCAGATGAAATGACCGACACCAATGTTGAACGCCTCAAGAAGCTGGATTGCGCGACGCTCTCCGATGCCATGGACAAGCTTGGCATCGAAGGGGTCTGCCGGGGGATCAAGCCGAGGGATCAGGGAATGAGGCTGGCGGGCCGCGCCTTTACGGTGCTTTACGGCCCGATCGATCCGGTCAATCCGGGCACGGTCGGCGATTTCATCGACGACCTGGAACCCGGAACGGTGGTCGTGCTCGACAATGGCGGACGGGAGGATTGCACCGTCTGGGGCGATATCCTGACTGCGGTCGCCAACAGCAAGAATCTTGCCGGTACGGTCATCGATGGTCCGTGCCGTGATGTGCATCTTTGCCTGAAACTCGGCTATCCGGTATATTCGCGCAGCTATTCGATGAAAACGGGCAAGGACCGGGTGCAGGTCGATGGCGTGCAGGTTCCGGTCAATATCGGCGATGCGCGAGTCTGTCCCGGAGACCTGCTTCGTGGCGATTCTGACGGCGTCGTCGTCCTGCCGCGCGACAGGGAAGACGAAATCCTCGAAATCGCAGAGCATATCGAGGAGACGGAAGGGCGCATCCGAGCGGCCGTTGAAACGGGGATGTCCCTGCGTCAGGCTCGCGCCGAGTTCGGCTATCACAAACTGCAGACCAAAGCCGGCTGACGGAAATCTTACCTGCCGTGCATTGTTCGCGCCGGGTCAGGGGCCCGGCGCCGGACATTATTGAGACAGCTCACTCCCAGCGGAAGCCCTTGCGCACCAACCCTTCACGGAGATTATAGAGGTCGAGGCTCAATTCGCCTTTCGCCAGGAGCGCCCGTTTCTCGTCTTCTGCGGCGATGCGGGCCTGGGCCTTGACGAGCGTATCTCCGGCATCTTCGCGCGGGACCACGACAACGCCGTCATCGTCCGCAACAACTACGTCGCCGGGATTGACCAGAGCGCCGGCGCAACTGACCGGAACATTGACTGAGCCGAGGGTTTCCTTGACAGTGCCTTGTGCGCAGATCGCGGTCGACCATACCGGGAACTTCATCGCGGTCAGATCCTGTATGTCCCGAACGCCCGCGTCGATTATCAGTCCGATGCCGCCGCGCGCCTTGAGCGAAGTTGCGAGGAGATCTCCGAAATAACCGGCATCGGACGGCGAAAACGGAGCGACGACCAGGAAATCGCCGGGCTGGAGCAATTCGATGGCGACATGGATCATCCAGTTGTCGCCAGGAGGCACGAGCGCTGTTACGGCGCTGCCGGCGATGCGGGTGCCCGGATAGATCGGACGCATGCCGGCGCTCATCAGACCGAGGCGGCCTTGCGCTTCGTGGACCGTTGCAACGCCGGCATCGGCCAGCCCTGCGATAACGCCCGGATTGGCGCGGGCGATGTTCTTGACTGCTTTGTTCATCGGATCAAATCTCGTAGGGAAGGCCAAGCGCGGATGAAACGAATTCGCGGTTGCCAATTTCCGTGTGAGCCCACTTGTTGAATGTTTCGACCTGCATCTTCGTGTCGAATGCGGTCTGGCCAGGGAAGATGTGCAGCGTTTCCGCCAGACGATTTGCCCAGTGGACCATGGCGCGGATCCGGCGAAGGCAAATAGCGGAATAATCTTCGATCAGTGCGGTATCGCCCGTTTTCAGATTGCGGCGGATGGCTTCCGCCATGACGCGGACATCTCCGACGGCCAGGTTCAGCCCCTTGGCACCGGAGGGCGGCACGATGTGGGCCGCATCGCCCGCAATGAAGAGACGCTGGTGCTGCATGCGTTCGCAGATGAAGGCGCGCAATCGGGCAATATCCTTGCTGATGATCGGGCCGCGGCTGAGCATCGCGCCCGTATCGTCGGCAAAGCGCCGGTCCAGTTCCTCCCAGATGGCTTCCTCCGACCAGCGGTCGATGTCCTCGTCCGGGGAAACCTGGATATAGAGCCGGCCAACCGAGGGCGAGCGGGCCGATGCTACCGCCATGCCGTGCGACGTATGCGCGTAGCCGCGCTTGTCGGGATTGGGCGGGGCCTCGACGAGAATGCCGAGCCAGGCAAACGGATATTCCTTGAGGAAGGAGGCTTTATCGACGTCCGGAATGTGCTGGCGCGAGATGCCGTGGAAGCCGTCGCATCCGGCGATGAAATCGCAGGAGAGGGTCTTTTGAATTCCGTCCCGGGTGAAATGGATGACGGGAGCATCCGCCAGACCTTCGAGCCGCTCCGCTTTCGCCTCCCAGAGAATGGGCAGGCCATCGGCCTCGCGGGCCTCGATCATGTCGCGGACGATTTCCGACTGGCCGTAAGTCGTCAGGTAGCGGCCGTCCTCGTCGATCTGGTTGAAGCGATGGACTTCGCCGTTCCAGCGCAGCTGCATCTCTTCATGGGGCATGCCTTCGCGCTTCAGGCGTTCGCCGACACCCTGTTCGAAGAAGGTTGCGACGGCTCCGGGCTCCATCACTCCGGCGCGTATCCGCGACAATGCGTATTCGCGGCTGCGGTGCTCGATGATGACGGTCTGTATGCCCTCGTTCTGCAGCATCCGCGCGAGCAGAAGCCCTGCTGGTCCCGCCCCTATGATGCCGACCTGTGTCTTCATCCTTCCCCTCCCGGATTTGGTTTGGCGCGGAATTATCATAAGGTAACCTTATGGTCAATCTGCGCCCGACGGTGGAATCGTTCCGGAACCGGTCCTGCTTGCAGGAGGGCTATGCGCTGGCCGTGCTGCTTCGCAGCCGGCATTGGCATAACCCGGTTGACCTCGATCGTGACGCAGGCGCTACCTGCTGCGCGCAGCTGACGGAGACGATTCCGGGCGGCGCGACCTGAAGTATGCCAAGTGCCTCTTGATGCCTGATCCCGGTCGGGTTGTATTCAACGGGTAGTTCGCGGAAAACCGATCCGGGCTGCTTGGAAGGGTTCGGGTGACGATGAAGATGGCGAATATTTCCAAACGGCGCGGCCAGAGTAGCGCGGAAGTTTGCGAAGCGCTTCGGCAGGCGATCCGGGGAGGGGAACTCCTGCCCGGAATGCAGATCAAACAGGCCGACTGGGCATCTCGGCTCGGCGTGAGCCGGGTTCCTGTCAGGGAGGCGCTGGGAATGCTCGAGTCGGAAGGCTTGCTCGCGCACGAGCCTCGTCAGGGCTATTTCGTCGCCGTGCTTTCCGAGAGCGAGATCAAGCAGCTCTACCTGCTCCGCGGATTGCTGGATCGAGAGATCGCCCAGTCGCTCAATTGGCCCGACGAGCGCGCGCTGGAGGCGTTGAGGGCAATCCGTCGCGATGCGGAGTCGGCGCTGGACGCGGACGATATCGGCCGTTGGCTTGCCTGCAATGACCGTTTCATCCTCTCGGTCTATGCGCTCTCTCCCCTCGATATCGTCGTCGGGGAGGCATCCAGGCTGTGGCGGCGCACCGAGACGGTCCGGTCCGGTCGTGTCCGGTACGAATGGGTCCAGCTCAGTCGTGATGCGATCCGGCAGATCATCGCGCGAATCCTGGCCATGCTGGAGAGCAGGGACAGGGCGGGCCTGAAGGCGGCACTCGCGCGACTGACGCGGGTCAAGCGCGTCCCGGCGACAAGAAATCCGATGATCTAAGCCTTTTCGCGGCTGTAAGCGCGAAGGCGTTCCCTTTGTTCCCGCGTGTTCGCGATGCGGGGCGGCGAGGCTGTTCGGCTTCCTCCACTTGTCGAGGTCGGTTCGCCTCCTGGACAGATTTCGATTGCCGATTGACATGCGCATAGCCGAGGCGTTAAAAATAAGAACGCTGTTCTGTAGAATAGAACTTACTGGGAGGCCGCATTGAAAATCGCTCGTTTTGACAATGGTCGCATCGGCGTGGTCGTCGGCGACGAGATTGTCGATGTAACCGAAGCCGCGGGTGTCGATCCCGCTGTCTGGCCGCCGGTCGGGCCGACGGCCGTTATCGCGGAATTCGCCGCCCTGCGGCCGGCAATAGAAGCGGCGGTCGCAACCGGTTCGCGCAAGCCGCTCGCGAATGTCACGCTGCTTACGCCGGTTCCCTGGCCGAACAAGGTTGTCGCCTATCCGGTCAACTATCATGCGCATGGCCGGGAAATGCAGGCGAGTTACCGCGCCACCCATCAGGGTTTCTTCCTGAAGCCGCCCTCGTCGCTGTCGGGGGCAGGCGAGCCGGTCATCCTGCCGGACGTGCCGGGCCGTGAAGTCCATCATGAGTGCGAGCTTGCGATCATCATCGGACGCCAGGCGCGCAACGTGAAGCGCGAGGATTGGCACGACTATGTGTTCGGTTACGCATGTCTTCTCGACATGGTCGTGCGGGGGCGCGAGGAACGGGTGACGCGCAAGGCTTACGACACGTTCTGTCCGGTTGGCCCATGGATCACCACGGCCGACGAGGTGAAGAATCCGGAGGCTCTCCAGGCCAAGCTCTGGGTCAATGACGAATTGCGCCAGAGCGCCAATACACGCGATCTCGTGCTCGATATTCCGGGAATGATCGAGACCGCCGCCGCCGTCATGACCCTCTATCCGGGCGATATCATTGCGACCGGAACGCCGGAAGGCGTCGGGCCCGTCGTGCCCGGAGACAAGATCCGGATCGCGATCGAGGATGTCGGCGAAATGACGGTCGACGTGGTTCAGGGCAGCGGCGGATATACGGAGGTGTTCGAGAAACCCTACACCCCCGACATCATCAAGGTCTGACGGGAGAGGGTTCGATGGAAATCAAGACACTCGAAGAGCTTTACAGCGCATTTGACGGATTGAGCATGGAAGGTGGCTGGCATCGCCGCCAGCCTGCGCTTTGGCCGGTTCCGCGCGAAAACTTCCTGCCGCATGTCTGGCATTATGACGACGTCAAACCGATCTTGGCCGCGGCAGGCGAACTGGTCAGCACCGAATTCGCCGAACGGCGCAACCTGACCATGACGAACCCGCTGGAGGGCAATCTCTACCCCACGGTTCGTAGCATGGTCTCTGCCTATCAGATGATCCGTCCGGGTGAAGTCGCCGATGCGCATCGTCATACCGCAAATGCGTTGCGGATGATCCTCGAGGGACGGGGAACCTATACCGTCGTCAACGGGACACGCGTCGAGATGCGGCCCGGCGATGTGCTGCTTACGCCGAACTGGGCCTGGCATTCGCATGAGAATGTCGGCGAGAACGACTGCTACTGGCTAGATTTCCTGGATGTGCCGTTGGTGCATCTGCTCGAACCGATGTTCTTCGAGCGCCATCCCGACAAGGTCGAGCCCAATCCGGTCGACGCCGCGTCCTCACCGATTGCCTTCCGGTGGGAGGATACGGTGGCGGCGCTGGCCAAGGCGGATGATGATGCCGAAGGCATGTGTTCCCGCCAGATCCAGCTTGGCGATCCCGCGCTCGACACGATCCGGCTGTTCGTCCAGGCAATTGACGCCGGCAGCACCACCAAAACGATGTCGACGACCGCGAACAGCATCTTCGCCGTCATGAAGGGATCGGGGCGCTCGATCGTTGGCGGCAAGGAATTGCCGTGGAAATTTGGCGACGTGATCGCCGTGCCGGCCTGGCGCGCCTATTCGCATCACGCGGACGAGGATTCGGTGCTGCTGCGCGTCACCGACAGTCCGGTCTACGAGAAATTGAACTGGCTGCGGGAAACCGTCGCCTGAAGCGTCACCGCGTCGCGCCTGATACCGGCGAATGACGCCGGAGAAAGAGACCACTCATGAGCAATTCGCTTCGTATCATCATCGCCGGGGGCGGTATCGGCGGAATGGCGACCGGGCTTTCCCTGCTGCAGAAGGGATTCGATGTCCGCATTTTCGAACAGGCGCCGGCACTGACCGAGGTCGGAGCTGGCGTGCAGATCAGCCCCAATGGCAGCCGGGCGCTCGATGCACTGGGTGCTTTCGAACGTTTGAAGGCTCTCTCCTGCACGCCGGAAACCAAGCAGTTCAGGCACTGGAAGACCGGGCGGATCTGGCCTTTGTTCGATCTTGGCGACATTGCGATCGAGAAATACGGTTATCCCTATCTCACGGTCTACCGGCCCGACTTGCTCGACGCGCTGGCGCAGGGCGTCCGGGCGATCGATCCAGACGCGATCACATTGGGGACGAAGGCGGTTGACCTGGACCAGGACGACAATGGCGTACGACTGACATTCGAGAACGGTCAGACGGCGGAGGGTGATATCCTGATCGGCGCGGACGGGGTGCGTTCACGTGTCCGCGAGTGCCTGTGGGGTGTCGATAATCCCAAATTCTCGGGAATGGTCACCTGGCGCGGCGTGATCCCGATGGAGGACCTGCCCGAATATCTGCGCAAGATGGTCGGAAACACCTGGGTCGGACCGGGCGGCCATGTCGTCAATTATCCTCTGCGTGGCGGCAAGATCATGAACTTCGTCGGCACGATCGAGCGTGACGACTGGCAGGTAGAAAGTTGGAGTGCGCTTGGCACTGCCGAGGAATGCTCTCGCGATTTTGCCGGCTGGCACGACGATATCCACATCATGATCGGCAAGGCGAAATCGTTGCTCAAATGGGCGTTGATGGGGCGCGATCCGATGTCGAAATGGACAAAGGGACGCGCGACGCTGGTCGGCGACGCATGTCATCCGACGCTGCCGTTTCTCGCGCAGGGCGCCGTGATGTCGATCGAGGACGGGGTGGTGCTCGGCCGTTGCCTGGCGGATGCCGCCGATCCGCTCGAGGCGCTCGTCACCTACGAGAACGCGCGTATCGCACGGACGAGCCGCATGGTTCTCGGCGCGCGCGACAATACCCAGCGTTTCCACAATCCGGAGCTGGAGACCGAGGAAAGCGCCGACGTCTATATGCAGCGGGAATGGAGCCGCGAGCCGATCAAGGATCGCTACGACTGGCTCTACGCCTACGACGCGAAGAACGTCGCCCTCTGAAGGTAGCGAGAGCGGATCGCCGGCCCTGGTCGGCGATCCCGAAGCTTCCGATTTTCCAGACAGGTATTCCGGCCGACATGACCGATATTCCAGGCAGCATTTTCATTTACGAAGAAGGTCCGCGGGAAGGGTTCCAGATCGAGTCCGGCGATATCCCGACGGCGGACAAGATCGCGCTGATCGACATGTTGGCGGACACGGGCGTGCGGCACATCCAGATCGCATCCTTCGTGAATCCGAAACTGGTTCCGGGAATGGCCGACGCCGATGCGGTCGTTGCGGGATTTACGCCCAAGGCCGGCGTTGATTTCTCCCCACTCTGGCTGAACCAGCGCGGTTTCCAACGAGCGCTCGAATATCGGAGCCGGTTGCACATGGAAGGCGCACTGACGCTTTACGCATCCGATGCCTTTCTCAAGCGCAACCAGAACAGGGTGCCCGAACAACAGCGCGCCGCCCAGCATGAGCTGATCGCGATGTATCAGGCGAACGGAATTTCCATCGGCCGGGCATTTGTCTCGGCGGCTTTCGGATGCAATTTCGAGGGTGACATACCGGTCGAACGCGTCGTGCGTCTGGTCGGCGAGCTTCTGCAGATCGCCGATGAACATGGCGAAGAGATCGGAAGGCTCGGTCTTGGTGATACGATGGCCTGGGCGACGCCGGCCAGCATCAAGCGGGTCGTCGGTGCGGTGCGCGAACGCTATCCCGACCTTACACTATTCCTGCATTTGCACGATACGCGGGGACAGGGGATCGCCAATGCCTATGCGGGACTGGAAATGGGCGTAGCGCATTATGATTCCGCGGTTGCCGGTCTCGGCGGCTGCCCGTTTGCCGGCCATGCCGGCGCGGCGGGCAATGTCTGCACCGAGGACCTGGTGTTCATGGCCGAGGAAATGGGCATCGATACCGGGATCGACCTGGAAAAAATGATCGAATGCGCCAGGTTTGCCGAGACTGTCGTCGGTCATCCCTTGCCCGGATCCCTGATGAAGGGTGGTAGCCTGAAGAAATTCCGCGAGGCGCGCCAGACGGCGTCCGTCGCCTGACCTCAGGTCTCCGGCAAGCGATCTCTCGGTGCGCCAAGGCTAACCGACAGCTTCGTTGCGCTTTTTCGCAGGATGAGATCGATTTCCTTCAGCACCTTCGGTGTGAAACGGCTCCGTGGTCCGCTGATGTTCAGTGCCCCGACAAGACGGCCCCCTGTTCCGAAAACCGGTGCGGCGGAAGCGGCCATGTCGGCATGGCGTTCGCCGAGCGAGACCATGACGTAATTATCAGGCTCGATGCGGTCGGGCAGACCGGCCTGAAAAAAGGTCAACACCTTGCCGCTCGCACCCTGGTCGAGGGGCAGCAGATCGCCCTCGCGGATGTGGTCGCGGATGACTTGCCGCGTTTCGACCCGGAAAAGGCAAAGACGGCCTTCCTGCTCGCGGATGTAAAATGACGCGCTTTCGTCGATTGCGTCGACGAGGTCTCGCAGTGCCGGGAGGACGTAATCGCGGAGATTGAATGAGTTCTGGTAGATCGCGCCGAGTTCGGCGAATTTGGGCCCTATATGATAGCCGCCTTCGTCGAGACGGCGAACATATCCGTATTGCTCCAGCGAGGCGAGCAATCGAAGGGTCGTACTCTTATACAGGCCGGTCGCCTTGGCGATGTCGTTGAGGGACAGATAGCCATTCGAGTTCTTGAAGGCATCGAGAATTGACAGCGCCCTGTTTACAGCGGCAACGCCCTGACTTTGATTCATCGTTTCCCTCCGGCGTACCCGGTCCGATACGCCGCGTAATGCACCGACCTAGATAACTGCATGTTTTATCGTCCGCAACAGGGCCCTGAGCATCGCGGGTTCGGCTTTTCCGGCGAACCGGGCGTGTGGCTGCGCACTGTGTGATGGCGTCCCAACATATCCGGCGCAGCCGTTGCCGGGTCAGATGACATTCCGGTTGCGCAATACGGTTCGCTCGCTTTCGTCGATTCCCAGAGATTCGAGGATTGCCGCGGTGTGCTCACCCAGGCGGGGCGGCGGCGTCTTGGCGGTTGGTTCACAATCCGAGAACCTGAAGCCGGAGCGGACGACCCGCAATGGATATGCGTCTTGGTCGAAGCAGAGTTCCTGGATCAACCGCCGGTCATGAAGTTGTGGGTGATCGAGGACTTCCGGCACGGTCATGACAATGCCGGCCGGCACGCCTGCGGCGCTCAGCAACTCGGCCCAGTGGTGCGCCGAGTTCGTCGCAAGAGCCTGATTGAGTTCCTCGTTTAGCGCAGTCCTGTTGTCCTTGCGGCTTTCGCGATCGCTGAACCGGGGATCAGTGATCAGCTCCTCGCGACCGATCAGCCGGCAGAGCGTTTCGAACTGGTCCTGCTTGTTGGCGGCGATGTTGATGGGAGAATCCGCCGTGTTGAACGTGCCCGACGGCGCAGCCGTCATGTTCTGGTTCCCTATCGGGGTCGGCAATACGCCGGCAAGAAGGTAGTTGGAGACAATCCAACCCATCGAGACGATGGTGGAATCGAGCATCGAGACATCGATTGCCCGTCCCTGACCTGTCCGGCTGGTGGCGTAGAGCGCGCTGACAATCGCGAAGGCGGCGGTAATCCCGCCGAGCGTATCGCAGACCGGATAGCCGACCCGCAGGGGAGCCGAGATTTCGTCGCCGGTGACGCTCATGACCCCGGACATGCCCTGGATAATCTGGTCGTATGCCGGCTTGTCGCGTAGCGGGCCGTCCTGACCAAAACCCGATATCGCGCAATAGACCAGTTTCGGATTGATCTCAGACAGTACCTCGTAGCCCAGTCCCAGACGCTTCATCACGCCCGGCCGAAAGTTTTCCACGACCACATCCGCGTCGGCCACGAGCTTCTTGAAGATGCGTTTTCCGTCTTCTGTCTTGAGATTAAGCGTGACCGATTTCTTGCCGGCATTCTGGGCCTGGAACGACGCTCCCATGAGCTTCCCATTTGCGACAGGGTCGGCGCCGAGCTGGCGAGCGAGGTCTCCGAGCGTCGGATTCTCGATCTTGATGACTTCCGCGCCGAGCAGCGTCATTTGATAGGTGCAGAAGGGGCCCGACAGGACATTGGTAAGATCGAGGACGCGGACGCCGGACAACAGCTCAGCCGGCGTCCCGTTCGATACCCGGTCGGACTTGTCGGGGGTGTTCATCAATGTCTCCTGTTGAATAGAATGAAAAGTGTCAGTCCCGCGTCAGCGGGGCGCCTGTATTCAGGGCGAGATCCCTGGCGATGGCGAAAAGTCCACCTTCTTCGGCGACGGCCACCTCGCGCGCGGTGTCCAGACGAAGAGTGAGCGTTATGATCACGCTCGCCATGCCGGGCGTGTCGACGGTCATCGTCACGGGCATGCCGGTGCTCCGGGTTCCCCCTAAGCCGCGCAACGTCACGGTCGTGTCCTTGCGGATTTCCAGCGAGGCGCATTTTGTCTCCGGCGGTAACTGGAGTGGAAGAACTCCGACACCCGCGAGGTTGGCACGATGAATTCGCTCGAAACTCTCGGCGATCACGGCGCGGACACCCAGAAGCATCGTGCCTTTGGCTGCCCAGTCGCGTGCCGAACCCATTCCGTAATTTGCGCCCGCGAAGACGACGAGCGGGACCTGAATTGCCGCGTAGTGTTCGGCGGCCTCGAAAATATCGACAAGCCCGTCCTTGCCGGCAATCGAGGTCCACGGTCCTGTGCGTTCGCCGGCGAGCGCGTTACGCAAGCCGGGATGGGCGAATGTGCCCCGCATCATGACTTCATGGTTGCCTCGGCAAGCGCCGTAGCTTTCCAGCTCGACGGCGTTCGCCGATTTCAGCCAGCGACCGGCCGGCGACTCGGCTGTAATCCTGCCGATAGGCGAAATGTGGTCGGTCGTAACGTTGTCGCCGAGAACGAGCAACGGTCGCGCGTCGAGGATCTCGGGCGGCAGCGAGGGTTTCTCTCGGTTGAAGAATGGCGGACGCCGGATCGCGGCCGAGGCGTCAGCCCAGGAAAACCGCGATCCGTCGGGCGCCGGCAGCGCGTCCCAAAGCGCATTGCTTACTCGGGTCTGGCCTCGCGACCCGTTGAGGCGCGCGGCGCGTTTGAACTGCTCCACTTCGTCATCGGACGGAAGGATGTCATGCGCATGGATCGGCGTGCCATCCGGGGCAGAGCCGAGCGGTTCGGTTGCCGGGTCGAAGGCCATCGTGCCCGCGAGCGCGCTGAGGACAACGCGGGCTGGGGACATGAGATAGTTGTCCGCGATCCGGTTGTGGATGCGGTATTCGAAGTTGCGGTTGCCCGACAGGACCGCACAGGCATCGCTTCCGCCTGCGTCGAGATAGGCCTCCATTTCCGGTTTGAGCTGGCCGGAATTTCCGACACAGGTCATGCAACCGAATCCGGTGACATGGAAGCCGAGGGCGTCCATGTCCACCTGAAGTCGCGTCTGTTCCAGGAGAGTGGCCGTCGCGCGCGATCCGGGCGAGAAGGATGTCTTGACCCAGTGTCTGGGCATCAGACCCAGCATTCGCGCCTTTCTGCATGCCAGTCCGGCCGCGATCATGAGATCGGGATTGGCGGTATTTGTGCAACTCGTGATCGATGCGATTGCCACGACGCCGGGGCCTATTCCCACGGGCGGAACCGTCTGTTTCGGATCGTGGGACGGCGAATAGTGAAGCGCGATCGCGCCGGGCGTATTGGCCAGATGGGGCCGTCCGGGGCCGGTAACCGTCGGCTGGACGGACGCGAGATCGAACTCGACGACCCGGCTGTAGATCCTGTCCCGATCGTCGTTGCGCCACAGTCCCGAATCCCGAGCAAATTTCTCTGCATCGCGAATTTGGGAAGGGGTGCGGCCGTTTCTGCGCAGATAGGAAAGCGTTTCGTCATCGACCGGGAACAAGGTGGAGGTTGCCCCGTATTCCGGCGCCATGTTGGCGAGCGTCGCGCGGTCGGCCAGCGGGAGCTCGTCCAGCGCCGGTCCGAACACCTCGACGATATGTCCGACAACGTCCAACTCCCTGAGCGTCGCGGTCAGCGTCAGCGCGATGTCGGTGGCGGAAATGCCGGGTTCGCGCTTTCCCGTGATGTGGATTGCCGTGACGTCTGGAAGGCGGATGGACAGCGTCTGTCCCAAGGCGACCGCCTCGGCTTCGATGCCTCCGACGCCCCATCCGAGCACACCCAGCGCGTTCACCATCGTAGTGTGGCTGTCCGTCCCGATGAGCAATTCGGGAAGCGGGGCGCCGTTCCTTCCGGGGACGACCACGTTGGCCAGTTGTTCGAGATTGATCTGGTGACAGATGCCGTTTCCAGGCGGGACGATGTTGAGCGTCTGAAATGCCTTCTCGGCCCATCGGAAAAATGTGTAGCGTTCAGCGTTGCGGGAGAATTCGAGCCGGAGATTGCTCTCCAGAGCGTCGCTGCTTCCCGCCTTATCAACCGAAACCGAATGGTCGATGACCAGATCGATGGGGACCTCGGGTTCGACACGATCCGGCGGCGTGCCGCTCTCTGCGGCGAAATCCCGTAGCGCCGCAAGGTCGACGAGGGCGGCTATACCGGCTGTGTCCTGCATCAGGATTCGCGTGGGACGGATCTCGATTTCCGGGCCGGCCTTCTCGCCTTCGCGCCATGCGGCGATGGCGCGGGCGATCGTTCCGTCCTGATCCGCAGCCTGCCTGGCGTTCCTGATCAGGAGATCGAGGCAGCGGGGCAGTGCTTTCTGGCAGGCGATAGTATCGGAGGTTCCGGATGCGGAGCCAGGACCGGGCGTCTCGGCATCATGGCCGCGCGATTCGCTTCCATGGTGCGCGTTGCGTGCCGCGGTTTGCGAAGGTCCCGTCGTCTCCAATTGCCTCTTCCCGAAATGCTCGTTGACACCTTTTGGGATATTCCATAAAAGAGAACACAGTTCTATTCAATAGAATTCTCTCCTCCTTGGCGTACCAGGAGGGCCTGCGGAGGAGCGGACATGCGCAGGACCCGTTTTCGCGGCGAGGGGGCCGAATGGTCCGTAATTATTAGGAGGATCGATTACATGACCCTGAAACATCTGTTGCTTGGCGCTGTCGCGCTTTCGACGCTTGGAATGCTCTCGGCTGCAAGCGCGCAGGACTATCCGGACAAGACCATCCGCATCATGGTGCCGTACAAGGCCGGCGGATTGGTCGACACGTCGGCGCGTCTCGTCGCCGCTGCGCTGAACGAAAGCCTCGGGCAGCCCGTCGTGGTTGAAAACAAGCCGGGCGGCTTTGGAATGATCGCGGTGGAGTCCGTCACCACAGCCGAACCGGATGGTTACACGCTTCTGATCGATACGATGGGCGTTGCCATGAATCCGAGCATGCGCAAGGCGCCCTACGATCCTCTCACCGATCTGGCCCCGGTCGGCGTCGTCATGAGCCTGCCTTTCGCCATAGCCGCAAATCCCGAGAAAGGTATCTCGACCGTCGCGGATTTCATCTCCGTCGCCCAAGCGAATCCGGGAACGTTGAACGCCGCCGTCGCCGGTACGTCGACCCAGCTGGCAACCGCTTTGTTCGGTTTGCAGACCGAAACCGAGTTCGAGTTCGTCAACTACCAGGGGGCTGCGCCCGCCATGACCGCCGTGCTCAGCGGCGAGGCGGATTTCATCGCCCTCGATTTCAGCAACCTGACCCAGCACATCAATGCGGGGACGATGGACGGGCTGCTCGTTACCCTCCCGGAACGGTCCGCCGCCGCGCCGGAAGTGCCGACCGCGGCGGAAGCGGGTCTTCCCGATTTCACCATCAGCACATGGTTTGCGATCTTCGCGCCGGCCGGCACGCCGCAGGAGATCGTTGATCTTCTCAATGAAAAGCTGCGTGGCGCGGTCAAGGCGCCTGAAATGGCGTCGGTCCTGGAAAAGCGCGGAGCGATTGCGGGCACGATGACCGCGCAGGAGTTCGATTCCTTCTTCAAGGATGAGGTGTCGCGCTGGGCAGTCGTCGTCGAAAAGGCCGGGCTCAAGATCGAATAGTTCCTCCCGAAGGCGGGGTGCGTTGTTTTGCGCCGCGCCCCGCATTTTTAGCATGCGTTCGTCGGATAGCGGTCGCGCGTCCGGCGACAGGCAAATGCCGGAACGGAGGCGGAAGCGCCATGAAAACGGGTGACATGCGAATTGCTCCGGTCGATCTGGTCGCCGGATTGGCGACGATCGCGGTCGGTGCACTGGCCCTTTGGGTGGCCACGGATTATCCCTTCGGCAAGGTCAATCGGATGGGACCCGGCTATTTCCCGGTCGTGCTGTCCTCGATCCTGTGCGCTCTTGGCGCGGGAATGCTGGTGCAGGGATTCCGTGCCGGGGAAGCGGAGGCGGGGGAAACCTTTTCCGGCGCGAGAGTGCGCTCCCTGATTTTCGTGACCGCCAGCCTGGTCGCCTTCGCCTTGATCCTTCAAAGCGCGGGCCTCGTCCTCGCGATCATGGTCGCCGTCCTGCTGGCCGTCGCGGCCGAGGATGATTTCAGTCTCGTCAGGTCGCTGGTACTTGGGATCGGACTTTCGGCCTTCTGCGCGCTTGTCTTTGTCCTCGGGCTCGGCGTCCCGCTGCAGCTGTTCTGGTGGCGATAGATGGATCTCTTTTCAAATCTCGCATTGGGCTTCGCCGTCGCGTTGTCGGCCAGCGCGCTGTGGTGGTGCGCGGTCGGCGTGACGCTCGGCACCCTGATCGGCGTGCTGCCCGGCATCGGGCCGCTGGCGTCGATCGGCATACTGTTGCCCCTGACTTTTCACCTTCCGCCGACCGAAGCCATCATCATGCTGGCCGGGATCTACTACGGCTCCATGTATGGCGGGTCGACGGCAGCGATCCTGCTCAACCTGCCGGGTACGGCGGGTGCCGTGGTCGCTTGTTTCGACGGCTATCCGATGGCGCGCAACGGAAGGGGCGGCGTGGCGTTGTTCATGACGACCGTCGCATCCTTTGTCGGCAGCGTCGTCGGCGCATTCCTTCTCGCGGCCTTCACACCCCTGATTGCGGCTGCCGCGTTGAATTTCGGATCACCGGAATATTTCGCCCTGATGTTGTTCGGGCTTCTTGCAGCCTCGATGGTTGGAGAGGGATCGGTGCTTCGTTCGCTGGCGATGGTCGCCCTCGGCTTGCTGCTCGGCATTGTCGGGACAGACATCAATACGGGCATGTATCGCTTCACTTTCGGCTTCCAGGAATTGAGTTCCGGGATCAGCCTTGTGGCGATAACGACCGGCATTTTCGGCGTGTCGGAAATCATCATGAATGTCGGGCAGATACGGCGTGGCGGGAATGATATCGATATCAGTTGGCGGGCGATCCTGCCGACACGGGCGGACTGGCGCAATTCCTTCATGCCGATGGTGCGGGGTACCGGCATCGGTGCGTTGATCGGCGCATTGCCGGGGTCCGGTTCGGCTCTGGCGACCTTCATCGCCTACGGCACGGAAAAGCGGGTCGCCCGCGATCCGTCGCGTTTCGGTCAGGGAGCCATCGAGGGTGTCACCGCCCCCGAAGCGGCCAACAACGCCGCCGCCCAGACCGCGTTCGTGCCCACGCTGAGCCTCGGGATTCCGGGCGATGCGGTTGTTGCCGTCATGCTGGGCGCGCTCATCCTCCACGGCATCACGCCGGGGCCGAACCTTATTGCGGAAAATGCTTCGCTGTTCTGGGGCCTTACGGTCAGCTTTTTGGTCGGAAACGTCTTGCTGGTCATCCTGAACATACCGCTGATCGGGGTCTGGGTGCGTATTCTGCAGATCCCTTATCGGTATCTCTATCCGGCAATCATCATCTTCATTTCCGTTGGCGTCTACAGTCTTCAGAATTCGGTGTTCGACGTGCTTCTCGTCGCCATATTCGGATTGCTCGGTGTCGCCCTCCGCCTGCTGCGGTTCCATGCGGCGCCGCTTCTTCTGGGAATGGTCCTGGGACCGCTGCTGGAAGAAAACCTGCGCCGTTCGATGGTCCTTTCGCGAGGCGATCCGACGATCTTCGTGCAAAGCCCGATCAGCGCGGTCTTTCTCGGCTTGTCCGCCTTGCTGATCGTCTGGGTTGCCGTGTCTGCGCTGCGTCGGCGGTTCGGATGACTCGTTTGATGGATGGCATGCAAGCCGAGGAATTGTCTCCAAGGCCGGAGGATCGCTGCCGGTCGACGATAGAAGCTGCGGCCGCGACGTCGTTTTCGACAAGTCATACACATTTTCGCGCGCCCGAGGCGTCGCTGATCCAACACCAGGAGGAGTTTCATCCATGAGTACGATGATCGAAGCGCTGAACGCCGCCGGCAAGCTCGAGGATCTGTATCCGATCTTCAGCGCCAATCGCTACACATCCGGCTGGCACAAGGCCCGGCCGTCCCTGTGGAAACAGCCGAAGAGCGAATTCCAGCCTCTACACTGGAGCTATACGGAATCGCGCCTCGCTCTCGACCGTGCCGGCGAGTGGATCGGCACCGAACTCGCGGAACGGCGCAACCTGCTGATGTTCAATCCGGTTAGCGACAATGATTATGCGACGGTGCGCACGCTGGTGACCGCCTATCAGATGGTCAAGCCGGGTGAGTATGCCCGCGCGCATCGTCATTCGCCGAACGCGCTGCGTCTCGTTCTCGATGCCGGGCCCGACCTGTTTACGGTCGTTGACGGCATCAAGCTGCCAATGGTGCCGGGCGACGTGTTGCTGACGCCGGGCAACTGTTGGCACAGCCACTACAATGAGGGTGAGGCCAATGCCTATTGGATCGATTTCCTCGATGTGCCTCTGGTGCATCTGCTGGAGCCGATGTTCTACGAGGAGTATCCCGGCGGCTTCCAACCTGTCGATGATGAACCTGAAGCCCATCCGTTCTGGTTTCCCTTCTCGGACAGCCGCGAGAAGATCGCCGCGATGCCGGCCGATGAGAATGGTATCCGCAGCTACGACCTGGCGTCGCAATCGCATATCGCGACGATCGGCCTCAAATATTTCCACCTGCCGAAAGGCGCCACGAAGCCGGCAATGCGCGATACGGCGAACCGGATATTCGCGGTCGCCGAGGGGGCGGGCAGTCTGAATGCCGGATCGCTTTCCACCAGCTGGAAACGCGGAGACATCTTCGCCGTACCGACCTGGAACAGATTCGAGCTTGTCGCCGACGAAGAAACCTACCTGCTCGAAGTAAGCGATGCACCGGTACAGAAAGCGCTCGGTTTCCTGCGCGACCGCGAAACGCTTCCGCTGAAGATATCGGCCGAATAGGCGGCCGTCGGCGTGACGAACCGGCAGCCATTGGCGCGGTCCGATTGGATGGACGACCGATGACGAGCAAAGCTCGTATTCCCGGGGCCGGCGGCGGAATTCGCGGAATGGCCGCGGCCCTTGCTTGCTGCTTCAACGCGTCAGAAGACGGCCACCCGGTCAATCGAGGTGAAACACCTCTTCCATGGGCGCCCACCATTCACCCTCCGCCCGGGTGGCGAGTGGCTCCTGCATGGGGCCGCAAATTTTCCACCAGTCCCTCGTCGTCGGATCGGCGGCGATGGCGGCATTGTCCGTCTCGAAATCGTCGCCGGTATATTCCCAGTAGCTGAACATCAGGTTTTCCGGCTGCCGCAGGAAGATCGAGTAGTTCGTGATGTTGGATTTGCGCAGGCGTTCAAGGACGCCGGGCCAGACGTCTGCGTGCACGCGCTTGTATTCGGCGATCCGGTCCGGATCGATCCCGATGACAAAACCCATTCGCTTCATCTGTCTTCCTTTCAAGCGGTATCGCCGTCGGGGCCATGACCTGTTGCCGCTGCCCGGTTCACATCCCCATGCCGTAGAAACGAGCCGCCGTGCCGTGAAACAGCGAGGCTTGCTCTGACGGCGAGAGCATTGCCGCGAGTTCGCTCGCTGTCTCGAACCAGTCAGAATAGGCGCCGGCCAATTCGAGCACCGGCCAGTCGCTGCCCCACATCAACCGGTCCGGGCCAAATGCCTCGACGACGTGCCGGAAGACAGGCTCCAGCGCTCTTACCGACCAGCCGTCGCCATACTCGTTGGCGAGCCCGGACAGTTTGCAAAAGATCTGAGGATGAGCTGCCAGCCTCGTCATGCCGTCTCGCCAGGAATCGCCCGGATCGTCTCCGTCGAAGACCGGCTTGGCGCAATGGTCGATTACGATGGGCAGGTCGGGCAAGCGACGGGCGAGCTCATCGATGACGTCAAGATGGCGCGGCGTGACCAGGGCATCGAGCCGCAGACCTGCTGACGCGACCTTGCTGAGGCCATCGACAATATCGTCGCCGAGAATCCAGTCCGTTTCCTCTATGTCCTGCAGCATCGGACGAATACCCCGCAGCGCGGGATGGGAGACACGCCTCAGCTGTTCGTCCACGTCGCCGTTGAGGTCGATCCAGCCGACCACCGCCCTGATGACTTCAGACTCGTCCGACAGCCGCAGGAGAAAGAGGGTTTCGTCTACCGTCGGTGCGGCCTGGACGACAACTGTTGCGGTGACGCCGCAGGCCTGCGCATGACGCGAGAGATCGGGCGGCAGGAAGTCCCTTCGGATCGGGGCGACGCTGTCATCCATCCATGAATAGTCGCCTCGGGCGATCTGCCAGAAGTGCTGATGGGCATCGATGACCATTATCTTTTCCTTGCGACCGTAATTGGTCTATTATAATAACATACAAAACTGATCAAGGGGCTGGAATGCCACCCATACCTATCGTCCAGTTCGGCACGAGTCGCTTTCTGCAGGCGCATGCGGACCTCTTCGTTTCCGAAGCCGCCGCACAGGGAAGGGCGCTTGGAGAGATAGCCGTTATCCAGAGCAGCGGGGACGCCGGCCGGGCAAAACGACTGTCGACCCTTGCGGATGGCTACGACGTTCGATTGCGGGGCATCGAGAATGGCCGGGAAGTGGACGAGGTTCGTCACGTAAACAGCATCGCGCGGGCCCTGTCGTTGCGAGCCGATTTCGAGGAAGCCCAGCGCCTCATATGCGAAGAGGCGCGCATAATCCTGTCGAACACGGCGGATGCGGGGTTTCGTCCGCAACCCGCCGACAAGGTTGCTGCCTATGACCACACGATGTCCTATCCTGCGAGGCTCGCGCATCTGCTGCGGCCGCGATATGAAGCAGGCGGCGGAACGCTCCAGATCATGCCGACCGAACTGGTGCGAAACAACGGGATCGTGCTGCGCGACCTGGTAGTCGCCGCAGCGGCCGGGCTGGACGGGGACTATCGCGCCTGGCTGGCCGAAGGGGTCGTCTGGGTCAATTCGCTCGTCGACCGCATCGTGTCAGAGGCGCTCGAACCGGCCGGCGCGGTGGCCGAACCATACGCACTCTGGGCGGTGGAGAAGCGGCCCGGCCTCGTCCTGCCCTGTGTTCATCCGTGTCTCCAGGTCGTGGAAGATCTCGGCGTGATCGAACGGCGCAAGCTTTTCGTCCTCAATCTCGGCCACAGCTGGATGGTCTCCCGCTGGCTCTCCCGAGGGCGCGGCGGGGCTATATTCGTCCGCGATGTGATGGAGGACCGTCAGTGGGCGGCCCGGCTGGCGGAAGTTTATGAGGAAGAGGTCCTGCCGGGTTTCCGGGCGGCGGGAGAGGCCGACGGCATCGAGGACTATGTAGCGGTCACCCTGGAGCGGTTTTCCAATCCCTTTCTCGATCATCGTCTCGAGGACATCGCGCAGAACCACTCCGAAAAGCTTGGCCGCCGGATCGGGGCATTTCTCGACTGGGCACGAGCGAATGGCGATACGGGGCCGAAGCCGCGGCTCGAAGCAGCATTCGAAGGAGCAACGCCATGTTAACGAGGAAGATCGGACACACGGCTGTCGAGGTGACGGAAATCGCATTCGGTTGCGCGAGCATAGGCAACCTCTATCGCGAAATTGGCGAGGCACAGGCGCAGGAGGTTCTGCAGACTGCATGGAACGCCGGTATCCGCTACTTCGACACGGCGCCGCATTATGGACGCGGATTGTCGGAGATGCGGCTCGGCCGGTTCCTCAAGGGTCGATCCGGCTTTACGCTGTCCACAAAGGTCGGCCGCGTTCTGTCGCCGGCGAAGGCCCTCATCGCGGAGGCGGACTGCTATGTGAACCCGGCGCAGAATGACGTGCGGTACGATTATTTCGGCGACGGTATCGAGGAGAGCCTCGAACAAAGCCTCGAACGTCTTGGCGTGTCCCATGTCGATCTCGTCTATGTGCACGACATCGGCGAATACACGCATGGTGCCCGGAACGCCGCACACATGGATGCGTTTCTGTCGTCCGGCTACGACAGGCTGGTTCGCCTGAAGGAAGCGGGGCGCATCGGCGCCTTTGGTCTTGGCGTCAACGAATGCCAGGTCTGCCTCGACATCATGGATCACGGGCCGATCGACGCGATTCTCCTCGCCGGGCGGCTGACCCTGCTGGATCGCTCCGCCGAGGCCGAACTCATGCCGCGCTGCCGCGAGGCGGGAACCAGTCTCGTTCTCGGCGGCGTCTTCAATTCCGGCATCCTGGCGACGGGACCGGTCGAGGGGGCGACTTATGACTACGGCCCGGCCCCGCTGGAGGTGCTGGATCGTGTTCGTGTGTTACAGGGCAGGGCGGAAAGAGCCGGTATACCGCTTGCGACCGCCGCGCTGCTGTTCGCGAAACATCATCCGGCAACGGCCGCAGTTCTTCTCGGAACAGCCAAGTCGGGCACACTCAGTCGCAATCTGGAGGCGCTTTCGCAGCAGGTGCCCGAAGCGGCCGCCGGTCTCCTAGCCTAGCTCGTGATATCGAAGAGACGACAGCAACGTCGTCTTCGATGTCTTCAGGTGCTTTTCTGCGGCCCTGCACGCAGCATCGGCGTCGCGCGCCTCGAGTGCCTCCATAATGGCGAGGTGCTCTTCGATCGCGGCGGCGTTGCGGTCTTTTTCGTCGGCCTTGTTCCAAAGATAGTGGTAGTGAAAGATCAGCGAGATCACTTTCTGGAACTCTTCCACGAAGCGATTCTTGACGACGGAGTTGATCGCTTGGTGAAAGGCCTCGTCGATCTTCGAGAATTCGTGGTAATCGCTGTCGATCCGCGCCTTCAGGTCGAGATGCTTCATCTTCAAGTCCTCGAGCTTCGGCCAGATCGGATTGTCCACGGGCAGGTCCGCGACCTTGCGGATTGCGTTGATCTCGAGGATCGATCGGAAATCCGACAGTTCGATTGCGTAGTCCTTGGTGAAGCCCCGGAGCATCCATCCGCCGCGGGGACGGCGGGCGACGAGGCCGAAACGGCTGAGGCCGGCCAGAAACTCCTTGAATTCGTGCTGCGGGACGTCGAACATCCGCGACAATTCGGCGACCGATAGCGGCGTCTCCGCCGGCACGTCGAATTTCAGCACCCAGTCCAGGAATCGCTGCTCCAGGTCGTCAGCCGATGTTCGTGTGGCGGGTAATTCGAGGCGATCCGCGCCGTTCGGTTTTCTAAGGATCCTCTTCTCGCGCCCGTGCCACGATATGACGTCTCGTTCCTCCAGACGAGCGAGGCATCTGCGCACGACGGTCCGGCTGACATTGGCCAGCCCGCTCAGCTCGTTTTCTGCCGGCACCGCGTCGCCGACCTGAAGTGTTGAGCAGTAGTCGAGGAGGCGATTGTAGGCTTCCCGGAATCTCGTGTCGCTTCGCGCCAAAGTGTTGACCCTCCTCGGGAATTCCGTCGCGCCGAAGCCAACGGATTCAAATGCGTAGTTTGAAAATATAAAAAACATTTGACGAGACACAAGGGCGTCGATATTTGTTTTTAATTATAAAAGCCAATATCGGGAGGAGGCTTGATGTCGGAGGTCGGAAGGATGGAGGGGAGCCATGGTTCGAAGGCAACGCCCTTTGCACTGGCCTCGCTGCATCGACTTTCCGCGGTTTTGACGCTTCTTCTTCTGGTCCTCGGCTTTTCCCTCTCCAGCCAAGCCTTTTTCTCCGTCAATAACGGGCTCACCGTCCTGCTGCAGACCTCCGTCATCGGCCTCCTCGGCATCGGCATGACGATGGTCATCATCACTGGCGGCATCGATCTCTCGGTCGGGTCGGTTCTCGCCTTGTCCGGCGTCATGTCCGCCTTTGCCGTCAAGGCGGGGCTGCCGGTTTTGCCGGCAATGGCATGCGGCGTCGCGACTGGTGCTGCATGCGGCGCGTTCAACGGTTTCGTCATTACGAAGATGAGAATTCCGCCCTTTGTCGCGACGCTCGGCATGATGCTGATCGCGCGCGGGGTGGCCTTGCAACTGACCGGCGCTGCGCCGATTTCGGGGCTGGGCAGGGCGTTCGGCGAGCTTGGGAACGGCGCCCTGTTCCGCATAGTCGAGGCCAAGGCGAACGGCTTTCCCAAAGTCGTGTTCCCGGGCATTCCCTATCCTGCGATCCTGCTCTTTGCGGTCGCGATCGGCATGGCTTATGTGCTGCACCGGCGCCAGGTGGGGCGGCACATCTACGCCACCGGCTCGCACGAGGAAGCCGCCCGCCTGTCGGGTGTCCGCGTCGACCGGACCAAGCTCTATGCCTACGTCATGTCCGGAGCGCTTGCGGGCCTCGCCGGCAATGTCCTGATGTCGCGCCTCGTGACCGCTCAGCCGAGCGAGGGCGTCATGTACGAACTGGACGCAATCGCCGCAGCGGTCATCGGCGGCGCTTCGCTTTCCGGCGGCGTCGGGACGATCTCGGGCACCATGATCGGTGCATTCATCATCGGGATCCTTCGCAACGGCCTCAACATGTCGGGCGTGTCCGCCTTCATCCAGCAGATTGTGATCGGCTTCGTCGTCATCGGCGCGGTTTGGATCGACCAGGTGCGCAACCGGCGGTGAACCGGTTGGAGACGTACAAGACCCAGTGGCTCATATAAGGAGGAGCAATATGAAGACCCTTAAGTATCTTGTCGCCGCTTCGGCATTCGCATTGACGGCGGGATTGGCCCAGGCGGGCGAAATCGCCGTGATCGTGAAGACCACAAATTCCAATTTCTGGCAGAACGTCAATAAAGGTGCGACCGCCGCAATCGAAGGGCAGTCGGAACATACGATGAGCTTCGACGGCCCTGCCGCAGAGAGCAATATCGCCGATGAAGTGAACCTGGTCGAGAATGCGATCAACCGCGGGGTCGCCGGCATCGTTCTTGCGCCGTCCGATCCCGAAGCCCTCGGTCCGGTTGTCCAGCGCGCCTTCCAGAGCGGCATTCCCGTCGTCATCATCGATAGCGCCCTCTCGGAATCCTATCAGGACAGCTATCAGGCCTTTCTTTCTACGGACAATTGCGCTGCGGGCGAGGAAGTGGCCAAACGCATGATCGAGAAGGCCGGCACGGAGGGCAAAGTCGCCATCATGTCCTACGTCGCTGGCGTCGGCTCCGAAATCGGCCGGGTTGGCTGTTTCAGCGACTACCTGAAGGCGAACTCGAAGATGGAGATCGTCGGTCCGCTCTATTCGCAGAGCCAGATGGCGACCGCGCTGAACCAGACCACCGACCTTCTGGCGGCAAATCCGGATCTCGTCGGCATTTTCGGCGCAAACGAGCCGACTGCCGTCGGCATGGGCCGCGCGATCGTGCAGGCGGGCAAGGCCGGCCAACTCGTTGCGCTCGGCTTCGACGGAAACGGCGATCTGCAGCAGTTCGTTCGCGACGGCGTGCTCGATGCGATCGCCGTGCAGGGCTCCTTCGCCATGGGCGAAAAGGGTGTCAACACGGTGATCGACCTGATCAACGGCAAGGAAGTCGAGAGCTTCATCAACACAGGCGTGGTGTTGGTCGACAAGGAAAACATCGACAGCGACGAGGCTCAGAACGTCCTCTACTGATCGTGCCGGTCGGAGGCCGCGACGCCGGCCTCCGGCCTTTCTGCCAACCGGCATCAAGGAGCCCGTCATGCCGCAGACGCCTCTCGTGGAAATGATCGATATCGAAAAACATTTCGGCGGTGTCCGCGCCGTCGAGCATGTGTCCATCGATCTTTACCCGGGCGAAGTGGTCGGATTGTTGGGGCACAATGGCGCCGGAAAGTCCTGCCTCATGCGAATCCTGTCCGGCGCGATGACACCGAATGGCGGCGAGATTCGCGTGAACGGCGAGACGGTGAATTTCGCCGAACCCAACGATGCCCGAGCGGTCGGGATCGAGACGATCTACCAGACCCTGGCGCTCGCCGAACATCTCGACGCGCCCGCCAATCTCTTTCTCGGGCGCGAACTGAAGACGCGTTTCGGCAATCTTGACGACGCGCGCATGCTCAAGGCAGCTGAGCAGGTCCTTGCGAGGCTCAACCCGAACTTCAAGAATTTGCGCGTTCCGGTATCGAGCCTTTCTGGCGGTCAGCGCCAGGTCATCGCCATTGCCCGCGCCATCTATTTCGACACGAAGATACTCATCATGGATGAACCGACAGCCGCTCTTGGTCCGTCCGAGACCCGTATGGTCGCGGACCTTGTCCTCAAGCTACGCGACGAGGGCATCGGCATTTTCCTGGTCAGCCACGACATGCACGACGTGTTCGATCTGTGCGACCGCGTCGTCGTGATGAACAAGGGCCGCGTCGTCGGCTCTCACAGGATCGAGGAGGTTTCCAAGGATGATGTCCTCAGCCTGATCATCAAGGGCGAACTTCCCGTGGACTGGTCGGCCAGGAACCTGGAGGCGGTGAAATGACCGACGCGCGGACAGGGACCATGAACAGCATAGTATGCCTTGAGCCGGGGCGGCTTGCTGTGGAAAGCCGACCGCTTCCCGCATCCGCGCCGGAAGGCTGGGTACTGGTGGATATCGCCGCGATCGGCATCTGCGGCACCGACTATCACATCTTCGAGGGGAAGCATCCGTTTCTGGACTATCCACGCGTGATCGGCCACGAACTGTCCGGTTATGTCGTCGAGGGTCCGGATGCGGGCAAGCTGGTGGTCGTCAATCCCTATGTTTCCTGCGGCACGTGCCGGGCCTGCCGGCGGGGCAAGCCGAATTGCTGCAGCCGCATCGAAGTCCTCGGCGTCCATCGCGACGGCGGAATGTGCTCCCGGATCGCGGTTCCGGCGCAGAATCTCTACTCTGCCGATGGCCTCACCGAAAACCAGGCCGCGATGGTCGAGTTCCTGGCAATCGGCGCGCATGCCGTCTCGCGCTCCGACGTCGGTGCCGGGGATCTCGTGCTCGTCACCGGCGCCGGCCCTATCGGCATTGGCGCGGCGATCTTCGCCAGGCTCGCCGGCGCCGAGGTGCATCTGATGGATCTGAGTCAAGCGCGCCTTGACCTCGCGCGCGATCTCTTTGCCTTCGATATGTTGCACAGGCCGGGTGACGATCTTCTGCACGGCGAACTGGCCGAGGGGTTCGATGCGGTCTTTGACGCGACCGGAAGCGCCAGGGCGATAGAGGCGGGCTTCCCGCTGCTCGCGCATGGCGGCAGCACCGTCCTCGTCAGCGTCGTCAAGGATGACATCACCTTCACCGATTCAGAGTTTCACAAGCGCGAGGCGCGGATCATAGGCTCCCGAAATGCGCTGAAATCGGATTTCGAACGCGTCATGGAAGCGATGCGCTCTGGCGATGTTCCGACCGACGCGATAGCATCCGAGACGATCGCCCTGACCGACTTGCCGAAACGATTTTCCGGTCTGGTGGAGAACCGGGAACATCTCGTGAAAGTGCTCGTAACGCCATGACCCCGCCCATGCCTGCCGGTGCACCTGTCCTGAGGCTGCACGAAGGCGACAATATTCTCGTGGTGCTGGCCGATCTTCCCGCAGACACGGACGTTGCCGTAGGCGTGCGGACAGTCGAGAAAATACCGTCCGGGCACAAGGTCGCGCTGCGGCGGATCGCGCAGGGAGAACCGGTCTTCAAATACGGGCAGATCATCGGCGTTGCGACACGCGATATCGGTCCCGGGGACCATGTCCATGTCCACAATCTCGGCATGGGAGCGCACAAGCAGGACTACGCTTTCGGCTCCGCCGCCCGGACGCTTCCCCCTGCCGAGACCGCGGCGACGTTTCGCGGTTTTCATCGCCCATCGGGCCGGGTCGGCACACGAAATTATCTCGGCATCCTGACCTCGGTGAACTGCTCGGGCTCCGTCGCCCGGTTCATCGCCCAGGAAGCCGAGCGTGCCGGGCTGCTCGATGCCTTCCCAAATGTCGACGGGATCGTCCCCGTCGTCCACGGGACGGGCTGCGGCATGTCGGGCAAGGATGAGGGATATGAAACCCTGTTCCGTACGCTTGCCGGCTACGGTCACAATCCGAATTTTGGCGCGATCCTCATGGTAGGCCTCGGCTGCGAGGTCATGCAGATCCCGGACCTGATCGACCGGAAGGTCCTCAAGGACAACGCGCGTTTCCGCTATATGACCATCCAGCAGACGGGAGGCACAAGGGCGACGATCGACAAGGGGCTATCGGTCCTGCGCGAACTTGCCGCCGAGGCCGACAAGGCGGTGCGGGAGGTCGCAGAGGCATCGCATCTCGTTCTTGGAATGCAATGCGGCGGCTCGGACGGCTATTCCGGAATCACCGCCAATCCCGCGCTCGGAGTCGCCTCGGATTTGCTGGTCCGGCACGGCGGAACGTCCGTCCTGTCCGAGACTTCGGAGATCTACGGGGCGGAGCACCTTCTGACCCGTCGCGCCGTTGACGAACCGACCGGCAGTAAGCTGATCGATCTCATCGAGTGGTGGGAAGACTACACCGCACGCAATTACGGCCAGATGGACAACAACCCTTCTCCCGGCAACAAGCGCGGCGGTCTTACGACGATCCTGGAGAAAAGCCTTGGCGCGGTCGCCAAGGGCGGCACGGCGCCGCTTTCCGGCGTCTACAAATATGCCGAACCCATCGATGCGCCTGGCTTCGTGTTCATGGACAGCCCCGGTTACGACCCCTGTTCGGTGACGGGCCAGACGGCGTCGGGCGCAAACCTGATCGCCTTCACAACCGGGCGAGGCAGCGTCTCGGGTTATCAGCCCGTGCCCTGCATCAAGATCGCCTCGAACTCAGATCTCTGGCGCCGCATGGAGCCGGACATGGACGTCAATTGCGGCGAGATCCTCGATGGTGTCAGTCTCGAAGAGAAGGGCCGCGAAATCTTCGAGCTGATGCTCCGCGTCGCCTCCGGTGAGCAGACAAAGAGCGAGGCTCAGGGCTTCGGCGCTGTCGAGTTTGTGCCATGGCAGATCGGCGCGGTCATGTAGGCCGCGGGCCGCATGAAAAGAGCTTCGCCGTCAGTGAATGTCCGGACAGGGCATCATATTCCGGAAAACATCTCTCAGCCGGCGCCCCGGGCGTTGACGTAGATCGCTCGCAGCGAGGTGGTCGAGCAGATGAACAAGCGATTGCGCTTCGCTCCGCCGAAGCAGAGGTTTGAGACGACCTCGTCGATCAGGATTTTGCCGAGCAGCGTGCCGTCCGACGCGAAACAATGGACGCCGTCGCCGGCGGAGGACCAGATGTTTCCCTGCGTGTCGAAGCGAAAGCCGTCGAAGAGTCCGCTGTCGCAGGTAACGAAATCCTCGCCCTTTCCGACCATGCGGCCATCGGGGGCGAGCGGATAGCGGCGGATGACGGGGTCGCAGTCGGGAAAATGCGTCCGCCCGGTGTCGGCGACGAACAAGGCGCTTTCGTCGGGCGAGAAGGCGAGGCCGTTAGGTTGCTTCATGTCGCTGATGACGCGCGTGATTTCGCCGTCGGGATCGATGCGATAGACATGCCGGCCATCCTGTTCCATCGGCGCGGCGTCGCCCTCGTAGTCGCTGTCGATCCCGTAGGAAGGGTCGGTGAACCAGATCGAGCCGTCGGACTTGACGATCACGTCGTTGGGGGAGTTGAGCTTCTTTCCGTCGAACGAGTCGGCGAGGACGGTGCGGGTGCCGTCGAACTCGTAGCGGCTGACGCAGCGACCACGGTGCTCGCAGGCGATCATCCGTCCCGAGGCGTCGACCGTATGGCCGTTATGGTTGCGGCAGGGCTGCTCAAAGGTCGAAACCGCGCCGTTCATCTCGTCCCAACGCATGATGCGGTCGTTGGGGATGTCCGACCAGATCAGATAGCGGCCGGCCGGAAAATAGGCCGGGCCTTCCGTCCAGCGGCCGCCGCTCCACAGCGTGTCCATCCCGGCATTTCCGTGGATGAGTTTTTTGAAACGGTCGTCGCGGATGTCGTAGAGTTCGGCCGGCATTGTCGTTCCTCAGGATGTGATGCGCTGGTTGCGCCCGTAGACCAGCAACATGGCGATGATCACCGTACCATAGATGATCTGCCGGCCCGCCTCCGGCATCTGCATGATCGACAGCACAGAATTCAACAGCACGATCAGGATGACGCCGATCAGCGTGCCGACATAGCGGCCGCGACCACCGAGAATATGCGTGCCGCCGAGGACCACGGCGGCGATCGCCGGCAGCAGAAAGGCATTGCCCATGCCCTGATAGGCCTTGGCGGAGTATCCTGCCAACAGCACGCCGGCGATGGAGGCGCAAAGGCCCGACATGATGAAGGCGCCCATCGTGACGAAACGGGTGCGGATGCCCGAGAGATAAGCCGCGCCCTCGCGCGATCCTGTCGCATAGATCGATCGTCCGAAGCCGGTCCGTGTCAGCACGACGATGATGAACAGGGAAACCGCGGCCCAGACGAAAAGCGCCACGGGGATGCCGAGGATACGGTCCTTGGCGAGAAACAGCATCAGCGGCGTAGCGGTATCCTGCGGTGCGAACCCGCCGGTCTGCGCGACCATCAGACCGCGCAGAACGGTGTCAACGCCCAGTGTGAAGATCATCGAGGGAATGCGGAGAAACGCCACGCCGAAGCCGTTCAGCGCCCCGACGGCTATGCCGACGGCAAGCGCCGTCGGAAGCGCCATTTCCCCGCCGACGGCGGTCGCCGTCATCGCCGCAGCCGTGAGCGTCCAGGGGATCGACAGGTCGATATGGCCGAGCAGGATCACCATCATCATGCCGGCCGCGCAGATGCCGAGGAACGACCCGGTCTGCAACTGCTGAAGCAGGTATTTCGGTGAAAGCAGTGGCGCGGTTCCTGCGGTCGACAGGGTGTAGACCGTGCCCGCCAGGAGGATCACGACGATGAAGAACGAAGCGATGACGATGGGCTTGTTTTCGTTCGAAACGGATATGCGCATGGCGTTCTACCTGAAGAGGTCCAGCTTGTTCTTGACCCGCAGGGTCCTGATCGCGCCGAAGGATACGGCGACGAGCAGCACGATGCCCTCGATGAGCGGCTGCAGCAGCGGGTCGATGTCAAGAATTCGGAAGTAAAAGGAGATGACGCGCAAAATCCCCGCGCCGATGAGGCTACCGACGGCGCCGCCAATGCCACCGAGCAGCGAGGTGCCACCAAGCACCACGGCTGCGATCGAGTTCAGCGTGTAGGCGCCGGCCTGCTGGATGTCCGCGTTTCCCGACGATGTCTGGATGGCGAGATAGAGGCCGCCACAGGCCGCGAAGAAGCCTCCCAGAGTGAAAGCCGCGATCTTCGCGCGGTCGATCGGGAGGCCGGACATGAAGGCCGCGCCCTCCGCCGAGCCGATCGCGTACACGGTCCTCCCCGTCACCGAGCGCCGGAACGGCACCCAGACCAGGACGGTGACGAGGAGAACTATGATGATGGGAACGGGGATGTCGGCGAATGGCCGGATCCACCAGGCATCGCCGCCCCCCGCGATCCCGTATGTGTCGGCGAAGTCCCATACCGAGTTCGTCAGCGCCCAGCCGAGATCGCCATCCACGTCGCCGCCGGGCTTTGGACGGACAAGCAGGGCAAGGCCGATGGCGATGGCGCCGGTGGCAAGCGTGGCGATGATCGGCTGGATCCGGCCATAGACGACGATCAGCCCGTTCATCAGGCCAAACGCGGCGCCCGACAGCAGCGTCGCGACGATGCCGAGCAGGATCTGCGCCGGCGAACCGTTCACGAGTTCCGATGCGATGCAGTTTGTCAGCGTCATTACCGCGCCGACAGAGAGATCCAGCCCGCCGAGCAGGACGGGTATAGTCTGGGCCATGGCGAGGAAGGCGATCGCCGCCGTCTCGTTGGCGTTCTGCACGGCGACAGCTGCGGAAAAGCCGCGCGGATGCATCATGTTGTAGGAAAGAAACAGGACCGCAAACAACAGCAGCGCGCTGGCGAGGCCCACATTCTGGAAAAACCATCTCGTCAACCGACCCTGACGCATCATGCAACCTCGACGTCGATATTGAGCGATGCCGCGACTAGGCTCTCTTCGGTGATGTCTTCGCCCTGCTTTTCGGCGACGATCCGGCCCGAATAGAGGACCGACACGCGATCGCAGCAGCCGATCAGTTCGGCATAATCCGACGAATAGAACAGAATCGCCTTGCCCTGGTTGGCGAGGTCTCTCATCAGCCGGTAGATCTCCTGTTTCGTCCCGACATCGATGCCACGGGTGGGATCGTTCAGCAGCACGATGTCCGGATCGATCATCAGCCATTTGGCGATGACGACCTTCTGCTGATTGCCGCCCGACAGGGTCATGACCGGGTCGGATGCGGACCCGGCCTTGATCTGAAGCCGCGATATTCCGTCCTCGATGGCCTTTCGCGACAGCGCCGGGTCGATGAACGGTCCGCGTGAAATTCGCTGGAAGGACGAGGCGAGAAGATTGTCGGCGATCGGCATGCCGAGCATCAGCCCCTCGGTCTTCCTGTCCTCCGGCACCAGCGCCACCTTCGTCGCGGCTGTCTTGGCGGCGGCCGGCGAGGAGGGGATGCCCTTCCGCCCGCCGATGACGACCTCGCCCTCGACATCGCGCAGTACGCCGAATAGCGCCAGCAGCAGTTCCTTCTGCCCCTGGCCGTCAAGTCCGCCGAGGCCGACGATCTCGCCCCGGTGCACGGTCAGGTCAATGCCATTGAGCCTGTTCTGCCAGGACAGCCCGCGGACTTTGAGAAGCGGATCGCCGAGGTCTTCGGGGGCGACCGGTTTTGGCTTGGGCGGAAATTGCGCCTCTACATCGCGGCCGATCATCAGCTGGACAATCTCCCGCTCGCTCTTGGCGCCTTTCGCGAAGGTCTCGATGTGTTGGCCGTTTCGGAAAACGGAAAGCGTGTCGCACAGCGCCTCCACCTCGTGCATGCGGTGCGAGATGAAGAGGCTGGCGACGCCACGGTTTTTCAGCTCGGCTAGCAGGTCGTAGACCGTCTGAACGTCGCGTGTCGTCAGCGCGGATGTCGCCTCATCGAGGATCAGGACCTTCGGGGATTTGCCGAGGGCTTTTGCGATTTCGACCATCTGACGTCGGGAGAGCGAAAGCTCGCGCACCATGGCGTTGGGATCGACATCCTCGCAGCGAACACGCGCCAGCAATTCCTCGGCACGCCGGACCTGCGCGCGGCGATCGATCAGCCCGAAACGTCTTGGCGGGCTGGAAATCGAAATATTGTCGGCCACCGAAAGGTCGGGGACGAGCGACAATTCCTGGAACATGCAGACGATGCCGGCCTCGTTGGCGGCTTGCGGCGTTGCGAAGGCAACGGACTTACCCTCCAGCCGCATCTCGCCGGAGTCGGGGCGCAGGACGCCCGACATGATCTTTATGAGCGTGGATTTCCCGGCTCCGTTTTCGCCGAGAATGGCGTGTACGCTCCCCGGTTTGCAGGCAAAATCGACATTCTCCAACGCACGGATACCGGCGAAGAATTTCGAAATGCCGCGATATTCGACAATGGCGTCGGTCATGCGCGCTTGATCAACCGGATCGGTATCCGGGCCCACTTCGTATTGTTGGAAAGGCCCCGGCAATGTGCCGGGGCCGTTGATGTGCGTTACGCGCCTACTTCACGTCGCTCTCGTCCTGCGCCATGATGGCGGGGCCGGAGATGTTGACGCCGCAGGGCGGGAACTCGTTGACCGTGAAGAAGTTGTCCGGCAGGTCGGACCAGAAGTTCTTTCCGTCCTCGAGATCCTTGTAGGTCGCTACTGGCAGCGGCACCGAGATGAGCTGCGGCATGACATTGCCCTCGAGTGCCGAAACCGCCGCCTTCATGGCGATCGCCACGAGACCCGGGGACTGGCCGATCGAAATGCCCTTTAGGCCTTCGTCCGAATATTGGGCGATCGCCTTGCGGTATCCGTTCTCGGATTCACCGGCGACCGGAACCCAGGGATGACCTGCATCCTTGAGCGCCTGGATGACGCCGTTCGAGCCGCCCTGGCCGACCACGGCATCGAACTGGCCGTGGACCGCGATGGCGTCCGCGACGACCTTCTGGGTCGTGCCGTCATCCCAGTTGCCGACCACCGAGACCATTTCCCAGTCGCCGCCATCGGCCTCGAAGACCTCGTTGATGCCGATGGAGCGGTCGCGGTCGACCGAGTTGCCCGGCAGGCCGCGCACTTCGAGGATCTTGCCCGAGGTGACGCCCTTGGCCTTGAGCTCCGCGAGGGTGAATTCGGCCCACATGCGCCCCATCTGAAGCTGGTCTTCGTTGACCTGCATCACCTTGTCCGTGTCGAGCACGTTGTCGAAGGGAACAAGGACGACATTGTTGCGGTCCGCCAGGCGGATCACGCGGTCGAAGCCGTCAGGCGAAACCGCGATGGTGACGATCGCGTCGAAGCCCTGGTTGATGAAATCCTCGATGGCGCCGAGCTGCGCCGGCGCATCGGTGCCGGTCGACACGACCTTGAGCTCGGAGATTTTGTCCTTGATCGCTGGATCCTCGGCATAGGCCTTGGCGGTCTTGATCATCTGGATGCGCCACGTGTTGCCGACGAAGCCGTTGACGATGGCGACGCGGAACGGTCCTTCCTTGGCCTCCCACTGGAAGAATTTCGTGTCAGCGCTCCACGGCGCGAAGCATTCCGGATTGACGCCCGGGCCCGAAACCGTCTCCGGTCCGGCCATCGCGAGCTGCGCCGAGATCGCGAGCGCGGCAAGCGCCGTCGTGCATTTCAGTAAGTGTCTCATGGTACTTCCTCCCATTGATCGCGCCGATACCGGATATTCATGACGGGTTGGCGCGGCCCGTCTCCACAGTGCTTGGGCCCAACGAGGGGCTCAGGCCGTATTCTCCATCTCGTCGTTGAAGTTCTTGAAGCCCACCATCAGGTGGTTCCGCAGCCTGTATTCGAATGCGAGGCGATCCCGGGCGGCCATCGCGTCGATCACCCCTTCATGTTCGTCATAGGTTTCCGTCATGAAGGTGCGGCGCGTTTTCCCCTTCTGCATGATGCGCAGGATGATCGGCTTCATCACCGAATAGACGTCTAGGATCGCGTTGTTTCCGAGAATGGAGATCAGGCGGATGTGGAAGGCGAAGTCCACTTCCGACGCTTCCTGGATATCGCGGATGTCTTCCAGGTTCGCATTTATCTCGCGCAACTCCGCGATATCCCCGTCCTGCAGTTCCTCGAAAATGCGGTCGGCGGAGCGAACTTCTATCAGGTCGCGGAACGCCTGGACGTCGGCGAAGGATTTGCGCGACACCTCCATCGTGTTGAACGAAAAAAGCTCGAAGGCGCGCGCCATCCTGTTGTCGGTGATCGTTGCGCCGATCTTCGGGCGCACGTCCACAAGGCCATAAGCCTTCAGGATGCGCATGGCCTCGCGCACCGTATTGCGGCTGGCGTCGAAGCGTACGCAAAGCTCGCGTTCGGTGGGCAGGCTGTCGCCGACTTTCAGCCCTTCCTCCGCGATCAGGTTGCGCAACTGCCTGACGACAATATCGACGGCTGAACCGGTCGAGGACGAGGCGTTCGGCGCCATCTCGATATCGTTCGGTTTGTCAGCCATCCTCACCCGTCGCGTCCGTTTACGATGGACTTAGCCCTATTTGTTGGACCAAGACTTCTAAGTCGATATTGACCTTGAGTCAACAAAGCTGGTGACGGCCTATCCGCCAAATATCCTCATATCTCAATGTTTCAAAGCATTTTTCCCCGAATATGCGGGATTGGGATGTTCCGATTCCATGCCCCGAGTAGTTGACGATGGATAGCATTGCCGCCTATTTGTCCAACCAGTAGCCGCGCCGCAGTTTTACATCTTCGAATTCGCGCGCGACCGACAGAGAGGGATGATCATGAGTTTTTTTCCCGATGAGCGAGACAGTGATGGTCTCTTCCTGGGCAGAGTCTGGTCACCGGAGGCGGGCGGCCCGGTCGTGGTCACGATCCGCGACGCGAACGTCGTGGACATAACCTCCCGCGAGATCCCGCTTGTCTCGGACGTGCTCGACATGGACGATCCCGCCAGCGTGGTCGCCGGCACACCCGGCAAAGCGATCGGCTCACTTGAGGAGATCGCGGCGAACAGGCCGGATGACCTATCGAGGCCCCATTTTCTTGCGCCTTGCGATCTGCAGGCCATCAAGGCTTGCGGCGTCACTTTCGCCTCGTCGATGGTCGAACGGGTAATCGAGGAAAAGGCGGCCGGCGATCCCTCGAAGGCGCAGGAGATCCGATCACGTGTCGGCGCCGCGATCGGGGGAAGCCTGCGTGACCTTAAGGCTGGTTCACCGGAAGCGGCGGCTGTCAAAGAAGCCCTGAAATCGGAAGGACTGTGGAGCCAGTATCTCGAGGTCGGCATCGGACCGGACGCGGAGGTGTTTTCCAAGGCGCAAGTGCTGTCTTCCGTGGGACCAGGAGCCGATGTCGGTCTTCATCCGATTTCGAAGTGGAATAATCCCGAACCGGAAATCGTGCTCGCAGTGTCGTCGCGGGGGCAGATCGTCGGTGCCACGTTGGGCAACGACGTCAATCTGCGCGACGTCGAGGGACGCTCTGCACTGCTTCTCTCGAAAGCCAAGGACAACAATGCGAGCTGCGCCATCGGGCCGATGATCCGGCTGTTCGACGACGGGTTCACGCTCGAAGACGTGCGTGCCGCGGAACTCGACTTGACGGTCCGGGGTGAGGACGGCTTCGAGCTGAAGGGCCATTCCTCAATGCGCGAGATCAGCCGTGATCCCGAAGATCTCGTCCGCCAGACCATCGGTCGCCACCACCAGTATCCGGATGGCCTGATGCTGTTTTTGGGCACGCTGTTCGCGCCGGTGCAGGATCGCGACACCATTGGCGAGGGGTTCACTCACAAACTGGGCGATGTCGTCACGATCGCGTCCCCGGGCCTCGGAAAGCTCGTCAACACGGTGCGCTTGTCCACTGAATGTCCCGAATGGCGCTTCGGAACCAGGGCGCTCATGCGCAATCTCGCCGCCCGCAATCTGCTGGGCACGCCCGGCTAAGCGGCTCCTTCAACGGCATTTGGCTGTTTGAGTTTAGCTGCCCTTCGCCCGGTTGCCCTGCTTCTGCCAGACACGGAGCCGAGGTGCAGATCCAGATCGTAATGTAGCGGAAGTAGCCAGCCTTCGGGACGGTTCCTCCGTGCATGCGACAGGCTCGCATGCGCCAAAGAATTTGGCATCCCAAAAGGGCTCTTTTGTCTCGGCCAATAAACTAGAGTCCGGAGAAGCCGGCCCGCGCCACCCAATAGTCCCACGCTCTCGCCAGCGGCATGGGGCCCAGGAGCATCGACCCCGCCTTCTCGATCTCGCCATCCGTCAGATATTTAATTTCGCCCATCTGGCGGGACGTCTGGATCAACTGGGCGTTATCCTTCAGCCCGATCGATATCATGATGACCGCCTTCAGATTGTCGGCGACGCACACGCAGCCGTGGCCGCGCAGAAGCGCGACGCGGTTTTGCCCGAGCACGCGGGCCAGCGAATGGCCCATTTCCATGCTGTCGACGAGCATGTTCGTGTCGCCGAATTCGTCCTGGCTGTCCCAGGTCTCGATCTTTGGCCCGATTACCGCGGACATGTGAAACATCGGCCGCAGTGAGATGTCGAAAATCGTAAAGGGCAGGACCGAACGCGCGTGATGGTGTGTCACTGCATTGACGTCCGGCCGATCCTTGTAGATCGCGCCATGGATATGCCGTTCGGCATAGGGCCGGCGTGGGTCGTCTGACACCTGTTCGCCGTCCAGCGTGAATTCCATGATATCGCCGCGGGTGACGACTTGCGGGCTGCGCGACCGTGCGATGAAATAATGGTCCGGGTTGAGCGGATTGCGGATGCTGACATGGCCGAAATCGTCGATCACGTCTTCGCGCGCAAGAATGCGGTTCGCAAGAACGAGATCGGTCAGCGCTGAATCGAGAATGGCGGCCTCGTTGCCGGAGTTGGCTACATTCATCCCGGATGTTCTCCCTCTTGGCGCATCATGCGGTTACAGCATGATGTTGATGGTCTTGGCTTCGGTGTAGCTGTAGAGTTCCTCGCGGCCCTCCTCGCGACCCACGCCGCTGGTGCGCATGCCACCGAAGGGCACGCCGAGGAAGTGCAGGCTCGAGCCGTTAATCCAGATATGGCCGGAGCGCACCTTGCGCGCCATGCGCAAGGCCGAAGTGATGTCGTTGGTCCAGACAGCGGCGGTCAGGCCGTATTCGGTGGAATTCGCCATCGCTACGGCCTCGTCGAAGTCGCGCCATCGGGCGATTGCCAGCACGGGTCCGAAGACTTCCTGTCGCCACAGCCGCAAATCCGGCGTTACATCGCAAAAGACGGTTGGCTCGACCCAGAAGCCACGCTCAAACTGCTCGCCCTGCGGGCGGCCCCCACCTAGCAGGCGCGTCGCCCCGTCCGCATCCGCGTTGGCGCAGTGCGCAAGGATACGCTCCATATGCGCCTTGGAGTTGACGGGTCCTACGTCGGTATCCTCGTTCAAGGGGTTACCCAGCTTCAGGGCGGCGACGCGGTCGACCAGCGCCTTGACGACCCGATCATGGATGTCCTCATGGATAAGGAGGCGCGAAAGCGATCCGCAGGACTGCCCCTGCCAGGAGAAGTTCATACCCTGCACC
>Ga0209692_10000909_pt1 | contig 49474 bp, 49 predicted proteins | sample tdDd472_FD_187129 | JGI IMG/M metagenome (GOLD analysis project Ga0209692, IMG submission 187129) | Marine sediment microbial communities from the Atlantic coast under amendment with organic carbon and nitrate - tdDd47.2 (SPAdes)... | ecosystem: Environmental > Aquatic > Marine > Coastal >... | reverse complement strand
TTCATATTTTTCAGCTCCGTCCGGGTACCCATTTCTTTCTGACCAACAGGGCGAAGAGAGATATTGGCATCACAGCGAAAGCTCCCTTCCTGCATGTTGCCATCACAAATATCCAGATAACGCAAAATTGCATGAATTTTTTTTAAGTAGGCAGCTGCCTCCTGGGGTGAACGAATATCGGGCTCAGAGACAATTTCCAGTAGCGGCGTACCGGTACGATTTAGATCAACATGGGAGACTGGTTCCACCTCATCGTGGATCAACTTTCCCGCGTCCTCTTCCATATGTATACGGGTTATACCGATGATTTTTTTCTGTTCATCTACTTCTATTTCAATCTCACCACGGCCGATGATCGGCAAATCAAACTGTGAGGTCTGATAACCTTTGGGCAGATCCGGATAAAAATAGTTTTTCCGGGCAAACTGACTGAAACGATTGATTGTTGAATTGGTGGCAAGTCCCAATTTTATTGCAAACTCAACAACTTTTTTATTCAACACCGGAAGAACACCGGGCATCCCCAAACAAATTGGGCAGGTGTTGCTGTTTGGTGGAGCACCAAATTTTGTTGAACATCCGCAGAAAATCTTCGTTACTGTCTTTAGCTGGGCATGAATCTCCAGCCCTATTACTGTTTCAAACTCCATGGCTTCCCTGAATACCTAATGACCTAAATATTATTTTCTTGTTTCCCCCCTCATGGGGAAAATTATCATTAATCACGATCTGTTTAGCAGGATTAATATACATATAAAATACACCTTAGACTACGACGTCTGATTTCGCGACCCAGCTCTTGATTTTTTGTAATTCCTCGCGCCACTCTTCACTCAAACGCACATTGAGGAACATTTTAAACAAACCATTCACCAACTTGATGAGTTCTTCAAAAAGATAGACGCGCTCAAGGATCATCCCCTCAACTTCTTCCGGGTTATCACTCTTGTCATTTTCAGTAGCTTCCGTTTTCGGCAACCGCACATTTCTGAACTCCATCAATGCCGCAGCCAGGGTAAAGCTGTATTCATGATCCCGGTGGCCGAGAATAATGCGTGCTTGCTCGAGTTTTTTTCCCATCCTAAGGCCAGTCCGAGCTTCTTGCAACTCCGCCTGCAGTCCAGTGCAGACAATTTTTTCCATCGACTCGCCTTCACCGGATTCAAGTAGCATATGTTTTTCGAAGACGACAGTGATATCACCTTCGCCAGGAAGCTCTACACTCCCGCCACGCTCTTCACTTTTCCACCAGAGCCAGGTGAGAAACTCCTGCCCCAAAAATCGTTTTTCAACTATTAGATCAACTAAATCCATCACTTTATTTCCACCTTGCTGTATGTCTCATGAGAGAGTTTTTTCCGTATTTCACACAAAGATATCAGGAGAAATCCTCTCCAAGACAGCCAATTGTTCTTCGTCGATTAGGTGCTCTGCTGTTGTGTAGGGAATCTGCTGCCGAATAAGCAGTCCAAAACTTTCTTTGAAAAAATCTTCAAGGACAGTGTGTATTTTTTTGTTGGTTGAAAAAAAGAGTAGTGTCGAATCTGTAAGACTCCAGCAGAGTTCAAAGATTGCTGGGACAGGTATCGCCTTGCGCATGAGATCTGTGCTTACCCGCTCTTTAATTTCTACCTTCATCGCCCTGCTCAACTTCGGCACCTGCCGTTCCAGCCGAACCCTCTCCTCTTCTTTTTGAACGATTTTTTTCAAAATTGCCGGAGAAACCTTTCTCTCATCGATGCGCATAGTCAGGGTGATGTAATCACCTGCAACATATGATGCATACTGAAACTGGGAATCAAACATATTAAGAACAGATACCCATCCTATTGAATATTCATCATAAGTATCATCTATATCCTGGAAGGAAAAAGCAATAACCCTGTCTGCGATGAAGTCCAAAGCGTTTTCCGGTAATTCGCCCAGAACGGAAAACCTCACGAAACTAGCAGAACCTTTCAATAAACCCATATAAAACCGATTGGTAGAGATTGGTGAAAATAAAACGAAATATCAGTCAGCCGGAGTCTTCTATAAAAATTAAGTTTTCTATTGGAAACAAACAGACTATCCAGTGATCGAAATGGAAAAATACTCTGCTTCCTCATATAGCATTCCTTGCCCAGTCTCTCAACTTTTTTATACTTGGTACCAAGACACCATTCCCCAATTCAGTCCTTATCCTTGACTCACTCGGACACAAATGATAAAAGAATAGAAAGAGGAAAAAAGATATTGACACAAATCTACCGACCATGTATAAAGACTTCCTCCATGGGTCGTTAACTCAGCTGGTAGAGTATCTGACTTTTAATCAGAGAGTCGGGCGTTCGAGCCGCCCACGACCCACCAAGAATTTTGTCCCCATCGTCTAGTCAGGTCCAGGACATCGGCCTTTCACGCCGACAACACCGGTTCGAATCCGGTTGGGGACGCCATATAAAAAACGGGTAGTTAGACCATGTCTATCTACCCGTTTTTTTTTGTGCTCAACCCACATTTCCCGTTTCATGTAAATCTTGAGTTCTTTTATTTAGAGGTTGTCTTGTTCGCCAAGACGGACACGGACATTTTCTCTCCACTTTTTTTGAACCTGAGGATCGTATAACATTGATGTGTCTTCATCAAAGTCAGTATGTTCTTTAAGGCTCGCTTCCATCATTTCCCGCCCCATACTTTTTAGTTTTCCTAGAACCTCTTCCTGAATCTGAATATAGTTATTTCCAATGGCAAGGTAACTTTTTGCTTCAGAACTCGACTCCATGGTCAATTTTCGAGCAGCCAATTCCGCCAGCGCGAAATGTACCTGCTCGTGCTGAAGGACATACTCCTCTCTGCTCTTTACAATCTCAGTGTTCCACCATGAACAGGCTGGCACAAAGACTGCCTCAAATTTAAGTTGGGAAATTGTACCAGTGTAAAACAACATATCCTGGTAGAGTGCTTGAGTGATACTAATCTTAGTGTCCCTTGAAGGCCGAATGCCTATGCAAGATTGAGCACCGATTTTGTGAGTATATTTTCTAAAATCCACAGGAAGTGAATCAGCCTGAAAATCGATGATCTCCAACTGTCTGTAGCTAAAACCTTTTTTGCTAATTTGATTGTCTACTTCTGGTGCAAGAAACCGTGGTTTAGCATGTTCTGGTAAGTAATGAACACATCCCATGTTCACTGCTAGAAGGAGTAACAACAATAGGCGTTTTAACTGGCGTCCATTAACCATTTGAAAACTTTCCTTTAATTTCTACCTCGCGCGTGAAATATTAATTTTTCTACAGAGAGCTTTAACTGTTTGAAGCTAACTTTCCAGGGTAGTACACTTGAAAGTTTCGCCTGTTATTTTTTTTATTCGTTATCGTACTCAAAAATCGTCTGCAGTAATGCTAACTCCTGGCCATATAATGTCATATTGTATACTTGATATAAGTAAGTCCGGGATGGCTTTTTGCTACGATGAACAAGCAAATGAAGCTGAACTGCTGAATAATGTTTCCATGACTTTCTTTACAAATAATGATATCTCAGCAGACATTTCTGTTCAAATAGTGTCGGACACGACAATGGACGAAACGAAACTGTTTCCCCCTTTTGATAAAGGTAGATCCCAAAACCGTTCTTTAAGGAGGTGTGGGGTCAAATTTCGTTCCTTATCAGCGTCCCAAGAAGATACAATATCCAGTTTTATCTACAATCTTATTACACATTAAGCACTTCACCTTACCCAGTATTTGGTTGTCTTCATCTATATTGGTGAGTGGTTTTCTCTGATACCTACTACAGCACTACTGGTCGCATATGTCTCTGAGTGTGATACATTTTTCAACTCACACCTTGAGTGGCTATTCACTTTTTTGTGACACCCCGACTGCGTCTTTCCCACTGGATTTAATACGAAACATTGCCTCATCTGCTAGCGCTAGAAGTCCCATGCTATCTATGGCGTTATCAGGATAAGTGGCTACACCGAAACTCGCTGACATATGCACTGCTAGTTTTTTACTGGTTAGATAGACGGTTTTCTTCATGATACGACGTATTTTCTGTACATGTTCAAGGGCTGCTCTTTTCCCTGTTTTGGGTAATACCAACACAAATTCATCACCACCATACGCAACGCCAAAAGAAGGTTCGGTCAGGCTATGTTTCAGGGTTTCAGCAACCTCTTTCAAGGCCTGACTTCCATTCAGGTGCCCATACGTATCGACAACATGTTTAAAGTTATCCATATCCAGGAAAACTAGAGTGAAAGGCTTATTTGTCTCATTACTTTCAACTATTAATTTGTCGAGAGCCTTGTATAGATATCGTGTGTTAAAAAGACCGGTCAGGCTATCATGGTTCGCTAGGTATCTAAAGCGCTCTCTACTATGGCGAAGTTTGTCTTCAGCCAATCTTTTTTTGGTATTATCGATGAGAATTCCATCTATCAAGGTATTTCCATCTGAATCGCTCGTTAATCTGGCATTAATCATTACCCACAAGAATTTCCCATTCTTGTCCAACATTTCCACTTCATAGTTTGTGACAACTTTGTTCTCTTTTAAGGCAGAGAGAAGATGCTGCCTACTATTTGGGTCTTTGTAAAAGCTCGTTACCCCAGTATTTTTACTAAGAAGTTGTTTGGTCTGCTTATAACCAAAAATTTTAGCAAAAGCAGGATTTATACGTAGAAAACGGCCATCCAGATAACATTGATACATCCCTTGTGCTGCGTTTTGGTATATATCTCGGTATCTATTTTCTGCCTGCTCAAGATCTTTCTGTACTTCCTTAAGTTCTGTTAGTTCCGTTAAAAAAACGAGGTATCCGTTCGGTTTACCAACTTCGTCTCTTAAAATGCTTCGTTTAAAAAGTAGGGGAAGTTTCTTTCCTGTTTTATTATAAAAATTTGCTTCGAAACTCAAATGATCCTTGCTGGCAAAATGGACGAAAACACTTCCTTTGTCATATAATTTTTCAACAGAACTGTTAATCAGGGATTCTCCGCTGATGCCGACCAATCTCACAACCGTAGCATTAAAATCAACAATTCTAAATTGTAGGTTTAGCTCAAGAAATCCTTCTGAAGTGGCATCTATTACCCGCCGATACTTAGCCAAACTCATTTTGATATCTAACTCACAGCGCTGCTTGAGTGTTTCTATTTCGTCCTCAAGTTTTCTAATCTTCGATATGACAGCCCTGGGTGTAGGATTATCCATATTCTCTTCTCCCGAATTTGACCCTTGTTAAAAACTACGAGTAACCCGACACACTCGTTTTTCAATGTTGCAAAAGTCTTGACTGTTACTGCAATATATTAGTACTACAAATACTTAGACACAAGTAACACCATTATCTTTATAATTCGTTTTCAGAGAAAAAATTAGACAAAGATATGATCACCGTCTAGTCAGTTTTTAAATACCAGTTCGATAATTTCCACCACTTTTCTGTTTTTCTATGGATACTTACTGGTTCAAATTCTTCCAATCCTTCATGAGAGTTTAATTGGACTTAAACATGACTAAATATCAAAATTTATTGTTTTCTATTTTCACGGTTTTTCTTCTCTGTAATTGTGCTGGCACTATTTCACCAGACTTTGAACCACCGGTAGTCAGCCTTCATACTTTTAAAATGTTACCCAGTGAAAGTGTTACGCCCAGTTTTGAAATAGGTCTACATATATTAAACCCTAACAGCGATCCTTTACGTTTCGAAGGAATTTTCTACTCTGTTGATATCGAAGGGTATAAAGTTCTATCTGGGGTTTCTAATGACCTTCCTACCATTGAACCTTACAGCGAAGCTAACATCATTTTGGAGGCAAACGTTGATTTATTTAAAGGGGTAAAACTTATCAGCTCTCTCTTGCAGGATCCTCGGGACACCTTCCAATATAGTTTTAAGGCAAAATTGGACTTACAAGGATTTTCCCCTAATATTAATATCAAAGAAGAGGGACAATTTAATTTGCGGGAAGGAATTTAGAGTTTGTTTGCATTGGGTAAAGCTTTTTCAAATAGCAGGAGACGCGTTCAAAAATTGTGTTTCACAGTAATCCTTGTATAAATTAATACTATAATCAAGTTTTCTTCACCAGAAGCACAGGAAGATAAATGACTGAAAATATTATTATTCCGCTAATTTTCGTGTTTTTTTTCGTATCTGCTTGGTCAATAATCACATACAACAAATTTATTAAGTACCAAAATCGCATTGACGAAGCGTGGAGTTCCATAGATGTAGCTCTTAAAAGGCGATTTAACCTTGTGCCAAATCTAGTCTCAGTTGTTAAGGGCTACGAAAACCACGAATCGGTCACCTTGGAAAGAAAAATTCGCTATTCAGAAAACGAAAGCGGTGTCAACAATCGTATAAAAGATGAGAGTTCAATTACCCACTCGCTAAGCGGCTTACTGGCATTAGCCGAGGCATATCCAGACTTAAAGGCGAGTGTTAACTTTCTTGAACTTCAAAAAGACCTTTCTGACATTGAAGAAGATATACAGGACGCACGAGTTCGCTATAATAATATAGTTGCTCGGTTGAATACCTTAGTAGAATCTTTTCCTGCAACTCTCATTGCCTCCAAATTTGGTTTTCAAAAAAGGAACTATTTCTCTCTTGATCTTGCCACACAGCGAGAACTTCCCCTGGTTAAGTTTGATCAGACGTCTGATCGAAGATAGGCATCATTCGCAAATTCCGGCTGAGGTTAAACTAACATCTTATAGTTTACAGTATCTTAAAAAACATGACTATTGCTATTTAAATCAAATGCTTACCGAATATAGTGGCGCAAAATTTTCCCTGAAAATCACTATCAGTATTTAATATCATACTTTAAACAACCTTCTTTGATTAATTTATGCGCTTGTTAAAAATACCGTGACCTCACCATCTTTAAAAATATAGTCCTTTCCTTCTGTTCTTAGTCTCCCCTGGTCCCTGGCAGCGTTCCAGGAACCAGCTGCAACGAGGTCGTCATAAGGGACAACTTCTGCCCTGATGAAGTGTTTTTCGAAATCCGTGTGAATTACACCTGCTGCCTGTGGAGCCTTGGTACCTTGTTTTATTGTCCAGGCTCGTGTTTCCTTTTCTCCCGTCGTAAGAAAAGAAATAAGGTCCAGTAAGGAATAAGCCTCACGTGTCAGACGAGCAAATCCCGATTCTTTTAAACCTAGATCTCCTAGAAAAATTACAGCTTCGTCGTCATCCATTTCTGAGAGTTCAGCTTCTATCTGAGCTGATACGCAAACCAAGCCATCACCATTGGAGTTAGCATAGGCCTTTAAATTACCAACGTACTCGTTCTCTATACAATCATTAGCCAGATCACTTTCGCTCACATTCGCAACATAGATGACTTTTTTGCTTGAGAGAAGGTGCATCTCGCGTTCAATAAGCAGTTGTTCCTGCTTATCAAGCTCTGCCATTCTTGCTGGTCTCTCATCTTCAAGGACAGCTTTTATTTTCATCAAGCCATTCAACTTAATAATTGCATCTTTATCTAACCCTCGCGCTTTTTTCTCTTCTGACAATATTCTTTTTTCAACTAATTCTAAATCTGAAAGAATCAGTTCAAGATTGATAGTTTCCACATCACCAACCGGATCTATCACTCCATGAACGTGGGTTATATTGTCATCATCAAAACAACGAACAACGTGAGCGATAGCCTCAACACTACGAATATGAGCGAGAAACATATTGCCAAGTCCTTCACCTTTTGAAGCGCCTTTCACTAAACCGGCAATGTCGACAAATTCTATTGCTGTCGGAATGATTTTATTGGATGTACCTAGTTGAGCTAAAACCTCAAGGCGCTCATCTGGCACACGTACAATACCAACATTCGGTTCTATTGTACAAAAAGGGTAGTTACTAGCTTCAGCACCAGCTTTGGTGAGAGCGTTAAATAAGGTAGATTTACCAACGTTAGGTAAACCAACAATTCCAATTTTCATACTGTACTACTCCTGCTCTACGCTCTAAATTATTATAATGATGGGTTTCTGTAATCCAATACCTTCTACAATTCCCATAAATAGTTAAAACATCCTTGGTTGGCTCTTTTCAATCAAAGCGGAATGTTCTACCACCCAAGAGAGGTATGGTCACCATTATTATGTCTTAATTTTTCTAAAATTATTTCAGTTACGCGATTTCCACTCTCTTGTATTTTTTAGTAGATATCACATTTACTCAATTCTTGAGCACAATATAAAAACGGCACTTACGATTGCAGTTCGTAAGTGCCGTGAAGAGTCTAAGCGCAGATGTAGAGGTGTTTTCTATTTTTGATCTTCCAGGGTTAAATCAAAGAGTGTTCCTCCTCCTTCCCGATTCTTGCAGGATATTCGACCTCCATGCTCCTCGATGATTTCTTTAGCAATTGCTAAATTCAGTCCTGTACCTCGCCTGTGATGGAGTAAATCAGGAGTAAAAAGGCCATCAAAAACCCTCTCGGCCATCGACGGCTCAACCCCCGCACCCCGATCTCCAATCTGAATAATGATGTGGGTCCCTTTTCTCTCACAATTTATCGAGACATGGCCTGACTCTGGAGAGTTTTTCACTGAATTATCAACAAGATAGCCTATTGCTTCTGTTATCAAAGCCCAGTCTGCCGTAAATTTGATGTTTTCATCACCTTCAAAACGAACCATTTCCTTATCAAAGAAACAGTTTAAAGTTTTGATTATACTAGAAATAACTGAAAACAAAGAACCTTCAGATAAGGTTTTGTGTACTCCATCCTTAATTGAATAATAACGTGATATTTTTTCTACCAACTCTTGGATTCTTAAACCTGATTCTCGAACCAACTCAATATACTCTTTGGCCTTCTCAGGAAGATTATCCATACCCTTGAGAAGGTCACTTCCTAAGATTATACCATTTAAAGGTGTTCTTGTTTCATGGCTTAATATATTCAATGCCATTGTTTTTAGAGTATCAACCTCTTCCATCCTATTGAGTTTTGAATAGACTAAAAGTTTAGCTAAAAGTTCATCCTCCACAAATGGTTTTGTAAGATAATCATCCGCTCCTGCATCATATCCTTTTAGCCGATCATCGACCATAGACATTCCAGAAATCATAATTAACTTGCAAAACCTGTGCTGATTCTGAGATCTAATACGCCTACAGACTTCATAGCCATCAAGACCCGGCATCATTACATCCAGTAAAATAATTTCTGGGGAATACGTCTTCAAGGTATCCAATGCCTCTAAACCAGACATAGCTCCCCTGCATTCATATTCTGGGTGATAACTCAGAATCTCTCGCATTAACACAACATTTTGCGGTTCATCGTCGATGATGAGAATTTTAGTTATTTTTTTCATAGCTATTATGGAGCAAGTAAAAAGGGTAACTTTGGACTCGTTTCATTGAGTATCTTTATTAATTATATAATGTAAACCTTTTGATTCTTTTCGTGCAAGGGTTGCTTCAATGATTAATGAGGCCACCAAAGAAATATTTCTTAACTCCAGCATATTGGGTGTTATTTTATGTTTTACCACAATCTCATCTATTTCAGCTCTCACTTCAGATATTCTCCGTTGAGCTAATATTAATCTAGATTCTTTTCTTACTATCCCTACATAATTCCACATCACTCTTCTGATAACATCCCAATTGTGATTTATTAAAATTTCTTCATCTATTTTCTTCTTAGGAGTCTGTTTTACGATAGATTTCTTATGTTTTTGCTCTTTTTTATATAAATTCCAATTATTTTCACAATATTTATATACATTTTCTGCATAAACTACCGCTTCAAGAAGACTATTACTTGCCAAACGATTCCCTCCATGTAAACCAGTACAGGAGGTCTCACCTAAAGCAAAAAGGTTATCTACACTTGTACGTCCATGAATATCAACCACTACTCCTCCACATAAATAATGCGCGGCTGGGACTACAGGAATTGGCTTTTCGGAAATATCTATACCTAGAGATAGACACTTTTGGTAAATTGTTGGAAATCTTTCCTGCAAAAACTCTTTTTTCTTATGACTTATGTCTAAATAAACACAATCCGCACCTGTTCGCTTAAGCTCCGTATCAATTGCTCTTGCAACTTTATCACGAGTCGCGAGTTCCATTTGTTTTGGTTCATAGCTACTCATAAACCTTTTTTGATCTTGATTTACAAGTATAGCACCTTCTCCTCGTACGGCTTCTGAAATCAAGAAATTCTTAGCTTCATGATGATACAAGCACGTTGGATGAAACTGAACAAATTCCATGTTCTTTATTTCAGCACCTGCTCTATGTGCTACGGCGACACCATCGCCAGTCGCGATATCAGGATTACTAGTATAAAGATAAACTTTTCCAGCACCTCCAGTACATAAAACAATAATTTTTGCGAAAAATTGTTTTATTTTTTCATCCTCATCTATGACAGTTGCTCCAATACATTTATTACTTTTTCGATCCTCCTCAACAGACTTTTCATCTGATATCAAATCCACACACATATGATTTTCAAAAAGGGTAATGTTCTTTGTATTGTTTACACTCTCAATCAATGCCCTTTCTATTTCTTTTCCTGTTAAATCATAAGCGTGAGCTACCCTTCTCTTTGAATGACCTCCTTCTCTTCCTAGGCTTAATTTTCCACTTTCCTCTTTTACAAATCTTACACCTAGACTAACCAATTCTTCAATTCTTTCAGGTCCATTTTCAACAACCATTCGAACTATTTTTTCATCACATAAACCAGCACCTGATTCTAGCGTGTCTTTTACATGGAACTCAAAACTATCTTCTGAATTAAGCACAGCCGCTATCCCACCCTGGGCCAAATTTGTAGCTGAATCCACTTCTTTCTTTTTCGTAATCACATTTACTGAGCCTAGCTTTGAAACCTTTAAGGCTAAAGATAAACCAGCAATACCACTTCCAATAATTAAAAAATCCGAATTCATCATCAATCTCCCAAGAGAATGTTTCACGTGAAACACAAAAAAGAAAACCAGATATAAAATGGAAGTCTAAAAGCTTTTTGGAGAAAATAGCAAGTTCTTGTTTGTTATTTAACTACAATTGAGTTTATTTGTTAGAAAAATGAAATATATCAAGATTTTTTTACTGGAAACGTTTAATTTATAAAAAATTCATTTTTTATAAAGGACTATTGATGAAATCATCAGCTAAAATTATTGCCATTGCGAACCAAAAAGGTGGAGTGGGGAAAACCACCACTTCCATAAATCTTTCAGCTGCCCTTGCACAAAAAAGAAAAAAAGTCCTTATTGTTGACTCTGACCCTCAAGGTAACGCCTCAAGTGGTGTTGGCGTTAATATGAAAAAAACCAAGATTCATCTATATCATGCATATTCAGGAGATTACTCCAGTGCCGATGTCCTTCAGAAAAGTTCAAATAAATATCTTGACATATTGCCATCCAGTATAGATTTAGTTGCAGCTGAAATTGAGATGATAAGTATTGATAGTCGAGAAAAAAGGCTCAAAACATTATTAGAGCCTTTACTAGAATCATATGATTATGTCATTGTCGACTGCCCACCTTCACTCGGCCTTCTTACTATAAATGCGTTAACGTCTGCCGACTCCGTACTCATCCCAATGCAATGCGAATATTTTGCAATGGAAGGGCTTGCTCAGCTGGTTAATACTATCAGGTCTGTAAAGAAATCTTACAATAAAACGTTATATATCGAAGGGTTAGTCTTAACTATGTTTGACAAACGTAATAGACTTACCCATCAGGTTGCTGGAGAAATCAAGACCCATTTTAAAGATCAACTTTTCAAAACAGTAATTCCAAGAAACGTTCGACTAAGCGAGTGTCCTAGTCATGGCATGACAATTATGGAGTACGATAAAAATTCAACCGGTGCTGCTGCTTACGTTAAGTTAGCAAACGAATTCCTGAAAAATCAGAGGATACAAAATGGGTAAAAAAACTGGATTGGGACAGGGTGTGGGTCTATTATTTGGGGAAGATACCGAAAAGTTTTTCGAGTGTAATATAAATAAAATCACTCCAAATAAATATCAACCTCGAACAAATTTTAACACGAGTGATCTCCAGGAACTTGCAAACTCAATAGGCGAGAAAGGTGTTATACAACCTCTCATTGTCACATCTGGGTCAGACGGTAATTTTGAACTTATTGCTGGTGAACGGCGCCTAAGAGCTTCTAAGTTGGCAGGTCTATCCCACGTGCCAGTTGTACTCCTTGAAGTTGATAATGAAGATGCCCTACTTGAGTTAGCGCTTATTGAAAATGTTCAAAGAACCGATCTCAATGCTATTGAAGAAGCAGAGGCTTATAGAAAATTAATCGATAAATTTGGTTATACCCAGGAAGAAACGGCAAAAAGAGTGGGGAAACAACGATCAACTATTGCTAACATGTTGAGATTGTTAAAACTTCCTGAATTAATAAAAAATGATATAGCAAATGGATTGTTAACAGAAGGCCACGGTCGTGCCTTGGTAAGGCTAATTGATAATCCTATAAAACTGCAGGAAATTAGAAATTTAATAATCAAAAACAATCTTTCAGTCAGGCAGGCAGAAAAAATTATAAAAAAAGCAACTTCGGGAAAAGCTCCACCTAAAAGAAATATCATTCAAAATTCAGAAGAAATTCCATCTTCATACACAAAATCACGTATAGTAGAGCTAACAAATCGATTAAATTCCAAGATTTCAATTAGTCAAAACGGTAGCCGAGGAAAAATCGAAATAGAATATTATTCTCATGATGATTTTGATCGTCTCACCGAATTATTATTAGGTGAATAATAACAAGTCGAGTTTTGTAAAAAAAAATTTATATTTGTCATGAAATCGAATATTAACATGAAATACTTATTTTTTCTTCCACCCCTCATATGTTTATTTTTTCTTTTTGTCTCAGTATCACTCAGTGCAGAAATTCTCAGCGTTAAAGGTGAGAAAGTAAATTTAAGAGAGGGTCCTGGTAAAACATACAATATAAAATATGAATATAATAAAGGCTTTCCCTTTGAAGTAATTGAACGAAAAAAAAAATGGATTAAAGTCAAGGATTTTGAAAATGATACAGGCTGGATGCATAAATCAGTTCTTTCTAAAAGACGTTACACGATCGTAAAAGCTAATAGAAATAAGGATAAAAGCATAAACATTCGAAAGGGACCTGGTTCAGATAATCAGATAATAGGAAAAGCTTATTATGGCGTAGTTTTAAAGATTTTAGAGCATGAATCTGGTTGGGTTAAGGTACAACATGAATCTGGATTAACAGGATGGATAAGTTCTAATCTGCTTTGGGGACATTAGCATAATTTTGTTTTTGCACCAATGAGGGCTGTAAAAAAAAAGGACTAATGTGTATAAAAACACCTTAGTCCTTTTTTACTTTTATGGCGGAGAGGGAGGGATTCGAACCCTCGGTGGAGTCTAACCCCCACACTCGCTTAGCAGGCGAGCACCATCGGCCTCTCGGTCACCTCTCCACTCATATAATTTAAATGGCGGAGGAAGTAGGATTCGAACCCACGGTACTTTCGTACAACGGTTTTCAAGACCGCCGCCTTAAACCACTCGGCCATTCCTCCGTGGAGCACTATGTAACATTTGAACCTGTATATGTCAACAATATGAAGCTCAAATTTTTTCTTTCACAATTGTTTTTCACATTTTTGTAATAATTATTCGATAAACGTGCGAAGTTTTGTTAATATCGTCCAAAATTCCAAATAAACTTTCATCTTTACAATTAAATAACAAAATAACATGATTTCAAATAGTGATATTTCAAGACAGTTAGAAGATCTTACTGCTCTTTATGAAATTACCAAACAGCTTGCCTCTTCATTGGAGTTACGGGATTGCCTTGAAAAAACGATGCAGATTCTTTCAGAAATGAAGTTAATGGAGAACGGAACTGTAACTATCGTCAATCCGATTACAGGCAAACTTGAAATCGAAGTTGCTCATGGTCTCACCGCTGAAGGGCGCAAGAGAGGAAAGTATAAAATAGGAGAGGGGATTACAGGTCGGGTAGTTTCAACAGGTGAGCCTATTATAGTCCCACAAATATCAGATGAGCCACTCTTTCTAAACAGAACAAGAGCAAGAGGTAATATAACTGAACAGAAACGCTCATTTTTGTGTGTACCTATCAAGGACGGACAAAACGTTATAGGAACACTCAGTATCGACAGATACTACGAGAATGGCATTGGAGAACAAGCTAATACCGATCTTCAATATTTAACCGTTCTTTCAAGTATTATAGCCCAAACTGTTGTACGAATCCAGAAAGTCGCCAGGGAAACCGAAGAACTTTATACAGAAAACCTTAAACTTAAAAGAGAACTTTCAGAAAAAAATAAAATCAACGATATAATAGGTAATTCCAGCCGAATGCAGGATGTTTATGAAATGATTCACCGCGTTGTTGATTCAAATGCGACAGTGCTTCTTCGAGGGGAATCAGGTACTGGCAAAACGCTCGTTGCCAAGGCTCTACATTATAATGGCAAACGAAGATCTAAACCCTTTGTTGTTGTTAACTGCTCCGCTCTTCCAGAAACATTGCTTGAATCTGAACTTTTTGGACATGAAAAAGGTGCGTTTACTGGTGCTACTGATCGAAAAATTGGACGGTTTGAACAAGCAGAAGGAGGAACTCTCTTTCTGGACGAAATTGGAGAAATTAGCAATTCAGTGCAGGTAAAATTGCTCAATGTTGTACAGGAGAGAACGTTTCAACGACTTGGCTCGACAAAACAATTAACATGTGATGTGCGTCTTGTAGCAGCAACTAATAGAGATCTTGAAAGCGCAGTAGCTGAAAAATATTTTAGGGAAGACCTATATTATAGACTCAATGTTTTTCCTGTCTATATGCCACCACTTCGTGAGCGACGGACTGATATTCTACTTATAGCTGAATTCTTTCTTGATAAATATGCGAGGGAGAATGGTAAAAATATCAGGCGTATATCAACAACTGCTATTGATATGCTTATTCAGTATCATTGGCCTGGAAATGTTCGAGAATTACAAAACTGCATTGAACGGGCGGTTATAATTTGTGATGCAGATACAATCAAAGGAATACATTTACCACCCACCCTACAAATAGCAGAGTCATCTAAAAGGGAGAATCCATATTCTTTATCTGTTGCCGTTGAAAATTTTGAAAAAGAACTCATTGTTGAGGGGTTAAAACGAAATAATGGTAACCAAACAAAGACAGCCAAGGACCTTGATACAAGTCTTCGAATTATAAATTACAAGATTCACCAATACAATATTGACCCTAAAAATTATAAGATATAGTAACCAATGAAGGTATTTTTACATGTATGTTGTGGACCCTGCACCATATATCCTCTCCAAGTTCTTCGAGAAAAAGGTGCAGAGGTTACCGGACATTTTTACAATCCCAACATCCATCCCTTTAAAGAATTTAAACGTAGACTTAATACCTTACAAGAATACGCGAAAGATATAAAGCTACCTCTTGTTCTTGATACTAATTATGGTCTCACCGATTTTATTCGTAAGGTAGCCTTTCATGAAGCTGAACGATGCAATATCTGCTATCTTATGCGACTTGAAAAAACTGTAATACTCGCTAAAGAAAATGGTTTTGATTCGTTTTCAACAACCTTGCTCTATAGTAAATTTCAACGTCATCCTTACTTGATTACTTTATGTGATAAACTATCCCAGAAGTATGAAATACCCTTTTTTTACCGAGATTTTAGGGAAGGATGGCAATTTGGTATTGATGAGTCGAAAGAACTTGAAATGTACCGTCAACCGTATTGTGGCTGTATCTACAGCGAGCAAGAACGATATGATAAAAGTCTCCGTAAAAAATAATTTGTTAATTTTCTTACAAGGATATAGATCATGCTTTCTATCTTAGTTATAGCAACACGAAACAAAAATAAGCTACGTGAATTTCAAGAGATACTAAAAGACCTGAATATTGAAGTCCGCTCTTTAGATGATTTTGGACCAACTCCAGAGGCAATTGAAGATGGTGAAACTTTTGATGACAATGCCTACAAAAAGGCAATTCATACAGCTAAAATATTAGGACTTCCGGCCATAGCTGACGACTCAGGTCTGGTTGTTGATGCACTAAACGGTGAACCTGGAGTTTATTCAGCACGATACGCAGGCGAAAATGCAACCGATGAGGAAAACTGCCAAAAACTACTCACTGAACTTAAAGGAGTAGAAAATCGACGTGCCTATTTTCAATGTGTACTTTCAATAGCTGTTCCTTCCGGTCCTGCTTTAACCTATGAAGGAAAATGTGACGGGGTGATTATTGATAATAAACGTGGAGATAGTGGTTTTGGCTATGACCCAATTTTTTATTTTGAAGAATTAGGTAAAACTTTCGCAGAATTATCAATGGAAGAGAAAAATAAAGTAAGCCATAGAGGTAAAGCACTAGCAGATGTTAAAGCCGAAATAAGTATGATAAAAAAATGGTTGGAGCAACGATTATTAGAAGAAAAACCACCCAAACCAGATCATAGTGAATTTGAAAATAAAGATTGGTCGGATGAAATGTAATACCGAAGTTACTTAAAAAAATGATACCAGTTACTCGACTTTTAACTCTCTTTTCAGTAAATCGCTAACTGCTTTTGAACAGTCTTTTTCTTTATATATTATATTATAAACTTGCTCGAGTATTGGCATTTCTATATTCATTTTTTGAGCCAGATCGTAAATAGATTTGGTGGTTTTTATCCCTTCGGCCACCATCATCATATCATTTTTAACCTGGGCAAGTGTTTTACCCTCTCCTAATTTTAAACCCACCTTTCTGTTTCTACTCAGATCACCTGTACAAGTAAGTATCAGGTCACCAAGTCCACTAAGACCTGAGAATGTCAAGGGATCTGCTTTTAATGCTATCCCTAACCTTTGGATTTCAGCAAGTCCACGAGTAATAAGCGCAGCCCTGGTATTTAAGCCATAACCAAGTCCATCACATACTCCGGCTGCTATAGCTATAATGTTTTTAAGAGCTGCACTTATCTCAAGTCCGATAATATCTCGACTTGCATAAACACGAAAAAAATCGGTTACAAATATCTTTTGTATTTCTTTAGCTGTCTTTAAATTGTTAAAACCAATAGTCACGGCTGTTGGTACACCTTGAGCAACTTCTTTAGCAAACGAAGGTCCTGAAATAACACCCAATTCAATCTTCTTGTTTGATAAACCATGTTCAGCTATCACTTCAGCCATGAGCTGAGTCATCGTCTGTAGAGATGCATTTTCAACACCTTTAACTGCTGAAATTATTTTGCAATTTTCACAGAGAAAAGGCAACAACTCAAGAAAAACCTTGCGGTAAGCATGAGAAGGTACTGCCATAACTATTATGGGAGTACCCTCCACAGCTTTCTTCAGTTGGTTTACAGGCGTAAGCCTTTCTGGAAAAATAATACCAGGAAGATATTTTAAATTTTCCCTGTCATTAATAAGTGCATCGAGGTGATCTTGACTATGTCCCCATAATTGAACAGGATAGCCTTTCCCTGCAAGCAATACAGCAAGAGCTGTTCCCCAGGAACCAGCTCCAATTACGCCTATTAGGGGGTTATTCTTCATCTTTATCAGATTCAGGCTCAGTTTCGTCTACTTGTTTAGAGACGATGTCGGCTTGATCATCAATTTCTTCTTCGTCATCATCACTATTATCTTTAGCAAGGCTATCTAAACTGACAACCCTTTCGTTTTCATCAAGATTAATAAGTTTTACACCTTGCGTACTCCTGCCAATTATCCTCATAGCACTGAGATCCATGCGGATCATTTTGCCAGAATCTGCAATAAGGATGACTTCTTCATCATCATCAACCTGTTTAGCAGCAATGACATCACCATTTCTCTCACTTCTCTTAATACCTCTTACTCCCTTACCACCTCGTTTTTGCAAACGATATTCTTCAATGGGACTTCTTTTGCCAAAGCCATTTTCTGTGGCAATAAGAACAGAGTTATTTGAATCGATAACAATTGCACTGACAACAACATCATCTTTGCCAAGCCTGATACCTCTTACCCCTGCAGCAGTCCTTCCCATGGTACGAATATCATTTTCATCAAAATGAATACACATTCCTTTTTGGGTAACCAGGAGGATGGTATCGTCGCCATTAAGAACATGGGCAGCTATGATTTCATCGCCTTCATTGATTGTCAGCGCACGTTTTCCTTTGCGCAGAGGTCTGCTAAACTCCTGTAAACTTGTCTTTTTAATACGACCAAACTTTGTGACCATAAGAATGGTTTTTTCTTTTGATTCATCTTCAAAACTAACAATAGGCAGGATAGCAGCAAGCTTTTCATCTTCAGCCAGGTTGAGCAGATTGATGATAGCTTTGCCTCTGGCCGTTCTACCAGCAGATGGTAACATGTAAACTTTTCGCCAGAAAACTTTTCCTTGATTGGTAAAAAACAAGAAAATATCCAGCGTTGAGGCTACATAAAGATCAGAAACAAAGTCCTCTTCAATATTTTTAACAGCAGTTACACCTTTTCCGCCTCTATGCTGTGATCGATAGAGAGATACCGGATTTCGTTTTATATATCCAGAGTGGGTAACCGTAACAGCCATATCTTCTGGTGCTATCATATCCTCAGGTAAAATTTCATCGGTTGCGTCTATAATTTCAGTTCGACGATCATCACCATACTGTTCCCTCAAGTCATTGAATTCATCTTTGATAATTTTCATTACCAGAGTTTCATCACCAAGGATTTCCCTCAATTTTTTGATTTGCTGCATTATTTCTTCATACTCACGGACTATTTTCTCTCTTTCCAGTCCGGTTAACCTTTGAAGACGCATATCCAGAATAGTTTGCGCCTGAATCTCACTCAATTCATAACGACGAATCAATTCATCTTTTGCTTCCTGTGGATTTTTAGAAGCCCTGATTAGAGCTACCACATCATCAAGATTATCAAGGGCGATATTAAGGCCTTCAAGAATATGAGCTTTTTCTTCAGCTTTTCTCAGTTCAAAGGCCGTTCGACGATAAACAATGACTTTTCTGTGAAGAATAAAATGTTCAAGTATTTGTTTTATATTAAGTACTTCAGGCTTATTATTGACAATAGCCAGTAAAATAATTCCAAATGATTTTTGCATCTGGGTCATTTTATAGAGCTGATTAATAACTATTTCAGCTATTTCATCCTTTTTAAGCTCAATAACAACTCTCAGACCATGTCTGTCCGATTCATCCCGAACCTCTGAAATGGTATTAATTCTCTTATCCTTGACAAGTTCAGCTATTTTTTCAACCAGAGTAGCCTTATTAACCTGATATGGTATTTCTGTGATAATTATAGCTTCTCTCTTGCCATCTTTTATCTTTTCTATATGTGTGAGTGCCCTAATGACAACTATGCCTCTACCGGTCTCATAGGCCTCTCTAATTCCGGCACGACCACAGATCTGACCTCCAGTGGGAAAATCAGGACCTGTGATGATAGACATTATCTGATGGACCGTGAGATTCGGATCATCAATAATAGTAATAAGTGCGTCTATAACCTCGGTAATATTATGAGGTGGAATATTTGTCGCCATCCCTACTGCAATACCAGAAGATCCATTTATTAATAAATTTGGAACTTTACTGGGCATAACAGATGGTTCATTCAGGGAATTGTCATAGTTGGGAATCCAATCCACAGTATCTTTATCAAGATCATTTACAATTTCCCTATCAATTCTAGTCATTCTCGCTTCGGTATATCGCATTGCTGCCGGAGAATCACCATCCATTGATCCAAAGTTACCCTGTCCATCAACCAAGGGGTAGCGCAGGGAAAAATCCTGTGCCATACGGACTATAGTGTCATAGGCAGCCGTATCACCATGTGGATGATACTTACCTATAACATCACCCACAATCCTGGCGGATTTTACGTAAGGACGATTATAATGGACACCAAGTTCACGCATGGCAAAAAGAGCCCTTCGATGCACCGGTTTTAGGCCATCACGTACATCCGGCAAAGCCCTGCCCACAATGACGCTCATTGCATATTCCAGGTAGGATTTTTGTAACTCTTTTTCTATAGAAATTGTCGGAAACTTCTCACTGCTATTTTCAGTATCTGTGCTCATAAGAGAATATCTGCTTTTAAATTATAACTTCGTTATATAGAGGGAACGTATTAGATATCAAGATCGGTTACTTCAAGGGCGTGATTTTGAATGAATTCACGTCTTGGTTCAACCTTGTCACCCATCAGTGTAGTGAAAATATCATCAGCCTGCTCAGCATCATCAATTGTTACCTGCATTAGCGTTCTGTTTTCAGGATTCATGGTGGTATCCCATAGCTGTTCGGGATTCATTTCACCAAGACCTTTGTAACGCTGGAGATGACTTCCTTTAAATGATTCGTCTCTAATCAACTTCAACATCTCACTCCAGTCAGTAGCTGGAATTTCTTTACCTTCTTTGCTCTTACCGGTAAATACAATGTTAAAAGAAGATTGTATAAACGGATGGATTGTTGGAAAGAGACTTATAGCAGTCCTATATTCACTGATAAGCGGTATCTGTGGACCAAGGGTCATCATGATTTGAACCTTTCCACGAACAGCTATATCAAACTCATAACAGTCGGGTCGCCATCTGCACGAACGAATATTACCAATAACAAGTTTATCTTCAGGAAGTTTATCTTTTAAATCTATGATAAAGGATTCATCTTTAAACTGATCTGCTGATCGTATGCCGTTATCAAGTAGAAAATAAAGCATTTCCTCCCAAATATTCATACGATTCATAAACATCGTTATTCTTTGATATACCGACAATTTTTCGAGTAATTCAATTAAAAATTCACCCTCAACTGTTGTCTTATCAGGATCAGCAACTTCTACCTTTAAATTTTCACTGGCCTGGGTAAAAAGATGGCTGTTAAGTTTATTTTCGTCTAGAAAATATTGTTCTTTTTTCCCTCTACCTAATCTGTAAAGGGGAGGTTGACCAATATAAACAAACCCACCTTCTATAAGAGGAAGCATCTGCCTATACAAAAAGGTGAGCAGCAGGGTGCGGATATGAGCGCCATCTACATCGGCATCTGTCATTATTATAATTTTATGATAGCGAAGTTTTTCTAATACAAATTCATCTTTACCAATGCCGCAGCCTAGAGCGCCAATGAGATGCTTTATTTCTTCACTGCCAAGAATACGATCAAATCTGGCTTTCTCAACATTGAGAATTTTTCCTCGTAGTGGAAGAATAGCCTGATTTGATCTGTCTCTACCCTGTTTAGCTGAACCACCTGCCGAGTCACCCTCCACTATAAATATTTCCCGCTTTGCTGGATCTTTTTCCTGGCACTCAGCAAGTTTACCTGCCATCATTAAACTCGTTGAACCTTTCTTTCGAGAGAGGTCTCGAGCCCTTTTTGCAGCTTCCCGCGCTCTTGCTGCATCAACAACTTTAGAAAGAATTTTTTTGGCAACACCGGGATTCTGTTCCAGAAAAAGCGTTAATTTTTCTGTACAAACCGATTCTACAATAGATTTTACCTCACTATTACCTAGTTTGGTTTTTGTTTGTCCCTCGAACTGTGGGTTAGGCACTCGAACGGAAATAACACAGGTAAGACCTTCTCGTACATCATCTCCACCCATTTTTTCCCGCATGTTTTTCGGGATCATATCATCGTTGGCGTACTTATTTATACATCTGGTCAATGATGCGCGAAATCCGGCTACATGGCTGCCACCTTCACGGGTATTTATATTATTAACAAAAGAAAAAAGTCTCTCTGAATAACCATCATAGTGTTGCAAAGAAATCTCTACCTCTACATTATCCTTGGTAGCAGTAATAAATATAGGTGGGTCAAAGACCGGAGTCCTTTTTCTATTGAGATATTCAACATAAGATATGATACCTCCGGAAGCATGAAATTTATCTTCTTCACCGCTTCGCTCGTCTTTTAGATAAATGCGCAGACCTTTATTTAAAAAACTCAGCTCCCGTAACCTGCTTTTTACGGTATCATAATTGTAAGTAATTGTTTCTGTGAATATTCCAGGATCAGCTGTGAAGGTTATTTTAGTCCCAGTTTTCTCACTTTTCCCGATTACCTGCAATTCGCCTGTTTTGTCACCGTATTTATATTCTTGTTTATAAATTTTTCCATTTCGGTGAATTTCCGCTACAGTCAAGGTTGATAGAGCGTTAACTACAGAGACCCCAACACCATGCAGCCCACCAGAAACTTTGTAACTTGAATGATCAAATTTACCACCGGCATGTAAGGTGGTCATAACCAATTCAAGGGCTGTCATATTTTCAGTTGGGTGCTTATCCACTGGAATACCACGACCATCATCTTCGACGGACACAGAATTATCCTCATGAATTGTAACCCTTATACGACTACAGTGACCAGCTAAGGCTTCATCTATACTATTGTCAACAATTTCCCAAATAAGGTGATGAAGACCTTCCTCTGCTGTATTGCCGATATACATAGATGGTCTTTTTCTAACTGCTTCAAGACCATCTAAAACCTGAATCTGTTGTGCATCGTAACTATTATTTGTTTCTGTCACACTTGTTCCTTTTATATAAAAATAAATTTATCTGATAAAATTATAGCTGCATAGGCATGATAATACTAATAAAACCCTTATCATCCTCTGACTTCATAAGACATGGACTACTATTTGAATTTATATATGCTTCGACTGTCTCGCATTCCATTACCTGTAAAGTTTCAATAAAATATCTACAATTAAAACCAAGAATTAACGGTTCACCATCATAAAATATATTCTGCTCGTCTTTTGCATTTCCGAGATCAGCGTTCTGTGAAGATAAAATCATTTTGTTAGGATCAATTTTCAACTGGATAGTATGAAAAATATCTTCGGTAAAGAGATTTATTCTTTTAAGGGATTCCAGAAAAGGAATTCTATTGATTTTCACACAGTTGGTAAGCTGAATAGCTTCAATTATGGCTGAGTATTGGGGAAATTCACCATGCTTTAAACGAATGACCATAACTGCCTGATCATCGCGTAATACGAGTTGTTTTTCTTCGAAAGAAACCTCTATTTGATCCCTTCCTTCACAGAATTTTTTCCATTCCTGGATCCCTTTCTTAGGAATAAGGGTAACATCATTGAGTTGAAGTTGCTCAAGATCGGCAGCCACATCTTTTTTCATAATGGAGAGTCTGTGACCATCAGATGAGACCATCTTAAGATAGAAGGTCTCATCAATTTTCTCTTTTTCAAAAAGAACACTGGTAAGTGAGTAGATGTTTTCCTGTTCGTTGGCTATTGAATAGATAACTTTTTCTATCAGCTCGAGGAAAATGTAACTTTCAAAAGATATAAATGTGTCTTCCTCATATTCGGGAAACTCAGGAAATTCATCACTGGCTATTCCTGCAAGGTTGTAAGTACTTAATCCTGCCTTGATTATGACCCAGCTGTTTTCTGTTTCTTCTATGGTTATGGTTTCTGATCCTGATTCTCTTACTATTTCAAATATTTTTTTTGAGGGGAGAGTTAAAATTCCTTCATCATGTATCTCTGCAGGAACAAAAATTTTCAATCCAACTTCAAGATCAGTACCAATTAGACTAAGGCCACCATTGGTAGTGCTGATAAGAACGTTTGACAAAATAGCCAAAGTCCCTTTTTTATTTGTTATATTTTGAAGACTATTAAGTCCTTCAAGCAGATCATTTTTAGTTACAGTACAATTGAGTGACATTAAGGAACTCCTTTTGGCATATCCTTAGTATATTTATCTTTTTTATTATTATTAAGAGCGTTTATATGTTGATACTTATTCTAATCTACTGATATTGAATAAATTTTTTTAAACAAAGAGAAAGTTTGTTCATCTTTGTTTCTGTTGATAAAGAGTTATGAACAAACTTTTTAACACTTTATCCATAAACAATTAACAATCACCTGTTTAGTGACTGTTAATAACTGTGTTTAAAAGTGCTTGGACTCTGATAATTGGCAAGATCAAATTTTAACGAAATAACAAATATATGTTTTGTATCCAGCGGCCTATAATCTAGTAAAAATAGCTAAAAAATTCAATATAATAATAAAAATATCAAATGGAAAAAAGACCGTATAATCTTTTGAAAAAAAAGATAGATGAACTCATGAAAGAGGCGCTAAAAAATCATGTTTTTACAGCATGTTCCGTTGGTTTCTTTGTGAGAGGAAATAAGACAACAGAAGATAATTTTTTCAACTATGGTTTTTCAGGCGAAAAACAAGAGATTTTTCCGGTTGATGAACGTACAGTTTTCGATCTTGCCTCACTCACCAAACCTTTAGTTACTTCGCTGAGTGTGCTGACTCTTTTGGAAGAAGGTAAATTGGAAACAAATGATAAAATTGGAAAATTTTTCAAGACGAGTTTGTCTCAACATAATGAAATTAAAATTCAACACTTGCTAACCCATTCGTCAGGGTTACCAGCACATCGAAAGTATGATAAAAAGCTTCTGAACCTTCCTTGTGCCGAAAGAATGGATAAATGTATAGATTGGATCTTGAAAGAAAATATTTCATCTAAGCCAGGTGACAACAACCTGTACAGCGATCTTGGTTTTATTCTTCTTGGTAGACTCGTTGAAAAAATTTCTGGAGAAAAACTGGATGAATATTGGGGAAGAAAGATAGTAACACCTCTGGAACTCGATAAAGGACTATTTTTCGCAAGTAAACGACAAATAGGATCAAAGGTATGTGTGAATACAGGAACGTGTTCCTGGTCAAAAAAAAGGCTCTGTGGAAGAGTTAATGATGACAACTGTCGGGCATTAGGAGGAGTAGCGGGTCATGCTGGTCTTTTTGGTTCTGCTCATGCTTTATTGTCTTTATGTGAAAATATATTATTGCAGTTTAAAGGAGATAGCCAACATCCTTCCTATAGTTCGGAATTGCTAAGAAAATTACTTAGCAATAAAGAGGGACCTTGGATATTTGGTTTTGATACCCCTACAGGAAAATTTTCAAGCAGTGGCAAGCATTTTTCTGATATGACTGTTGGTCACCTTGGATTTACCGGAACATCTTTTTGGATAGATCTTCAAAGAGGAATTGCAATTGTATTACTTACTAATCGGGTTAACTGTGGAGAAAAATTAACACCAATAAAAAGACTAAGACCACTACTTCATAACACTATCATGGAATTCTTAATAAAAAAATCCGGATGAACAAATAGGTCATCCGGATTTGGAACAAAAACAATCTTATTTATTACCACCAGCAAATAGTCTGGTCGGCTTCATAAATTTTATCTACAAGTGCATCGTAATCCGGGTTTTCTGTATTGAGATCAAAAGTATCAGACTCTCTATCGCGGGTTACTATTTCAACCAGCTTCTTAACGGTTTCATCCGGCTCGGATTTATATATATTTAATATTTTCATGGAATGGACTCCTGGGAAGGTTATTTTATACCGTAAGGGATGACATGGGTCATCTCGCGAAGTTTCTCGCCAAGTTCTTCAATGGTGAGAGCCTCAAAACCATTAATTTCCACATTGGCCGGTACTGTGGAATAAACATCTCCTTCCATATCACGGAGCATTTCAATACTTTCTTGGTTTAATTCATCAAGTTTTGGTATCTCTGTATCCATAACAACGCCATAGGCGTACATATTCTCAACAGCAAGACCTAATGCTGATCGTATTCCGTCTACGGCATAATCCTTGTGTCTGTACATCAAACATACTTTATTATATTCCATAACAATATCTCCTTACAGACTAAGGTAACAGTCATAATCTTCGATTATAATACCATGTTGGGCCTGGGTCGCCATTTTCTTGGCAGTGAGGCCAGCTGGTACGTCATCAACAGCAAAACCCTGCTTTACGTAACTGTCAACGCAAATAGAAACATCGTCAGCTATTTCGCAAAGTCCCTCGAAAGCAGGATCTTTTGAAAGTGTGGTGGCTTTCCAGGTGAAAAAAACTTTAACTTTTGAACCTTTTGCCTTAGCAGCCTTAGTAACACCTATGGCATGTCGCAGGCTGTCAGGTGAAGTTACAAATATACCTAAACTTTTTGCCATGTTAACTTCCTCCAAAAATATTGGTGGCTATTTTTTATATAATTTGAATTAAATAATAAAAACTCTAAATACGGATAATTAGGGCAATTACCGTATTTAGAGTAGATACTAATATTATAAAGTTACTTTAAATAGAGTGACTCTATAATAAATCAACCTTTTTTAATGAAAAAACTAATGAAGCCAGACCCTTCTTTTTCACCAAGATATTCATGGCCTGAACGTTCACACCAACCAGGAATGTCGTTTCTAGAACCTGGATCAGTACCATCTACCTGGAGAATGTCGCCAGAAGCCATTTTTCCCATTTCTTTTTTGGTTCGAAGAAGAGGCATTGGGCAGCTTAGTCCTTTCGCATCAAGTACATTGTTGGCTTGAACATCATCTGCGACGGTTTTCAAATCACTCATCTTTGTTCTCCTAATATATAATTAAGTGTTTAACTGGCACAGTAGTACCATATATAAAATACATTTTTGTTACTATCCATTTATTTTAAACCTGACCTATAACGTAGCATCGTTGTTCTGTCAAGAAGCGAAAAACTGACATCGCTAAGGTGTTGAAAAAACGACATAAAAACAAAACACCACACAGTGGTAGTTGGGTGTGTTTGAAGCGGTTAACCTTGACAAAAAAATAAGGGCTGTGTAAAAATTTCACATCTTATAAAAGTGTCTTTATATATGACTTATTCAACCGGGAGAAAAGAATTATGAGTGAAGAGTCCGTTTTAAAAAACAAGATTAAAGAAATTTTTAATCTACTGTGTGAAAAAGAGTGGAATCCCTATGTAACTGGAGTAATTGTCGCCTTTTTTTCAGTAATGATTATGGCCTGGTGGCGGCCCTGGGGGGCAGTTGGTGCTATTCGTAGCTGGGGTGACTGGATGATGTATGGCGGAGCCACTCTGCTGGGAACAGATGCTGGTGTTTTTGAGTATTTTGATGAAGCTCCAAGATCTATTTTTATAGGTTCTGGTTCTGTTATTGGAATTGGATTCGTTGTTGGGGCTTTCATCTCTGCTTGTCTTGGCAAAGATTTTGCTCTGAGAATTCCACCATATAGAGAGATGGTTAAGGCTGTGATTGCCGGCGTCCTGATGGGGATAGGTGCAACACTTGCTGGTGGTTGTAATGTGGGCGGCTTTTACAATGCTTTAGGAAATCTCGCTGCAAACGGTTTTAGCATGATGTTAGGCCTAGTTTTTGGTGTTATTCTTGGCTTGAAACTCCTTTACCTTGAGATGGAACATATAACCTGGGGTGATGGCGGTTCAAAAACATTTACCTTTCCACAGCCTGTTATTTATGTACTCGGCATTTTAGGTATCGTCGGCATCATTGCTGCTTCATATGTTTACGCAGCAAATGAAGACAGTGACTATATTGCTTCTTTAGGTGGTGTCATACTTATCGCCGCCTGTTTGGGTTATACGATGCAACGTGGTCGATGGTGTATGGTACAGGGATTTCGTGAGCCACATATGACCGGTGATTGCACCCTGGCAAAATCAGTAATGTTGTCAATTGTTATTGTTGCCATTGGTGCTGCAGTACTTAAATATGCTGTTCCTGTTCGTGCAGAAGGTGAAGCTGTACTGGCAACTGCTAATTATGTACGTGGAACTTTTGGTTGGGCTGGGGTCGTTGGTGGCTTTATCTTTGGTCTTGGTGCAATGTTTGCTGGTGGTTGCGGATCTGGAACACTTTGGCGAGTAGGTGAAGGACAGGTCAAACTCATAATGGTAGTACCATTTTTTGCAATAACCTCATCAATTATGACAGCTTGGTTTAGAGATCAAGAATTTGAGGCTGATGGTATTCTCGGATCATACGTTTACCTTCCGGAAGTATTAGGGTACGGACCTACCCTCCTAATTATAGGCGCTGCTATGGTAGCTTGGTATGTGGTTGTTACCTGGAATGAGGAAACAAACAAACTGATAGTTCCTATGTAACGCAGGTAATCTTTACGCATCTAAAAAACGCAATTTCATTTCAATGAAATTGCGTTTTTTACTTTATGCTTCTTTAATAAAAAACCGAAGTATAAAACCCAAAACGGCTAAGAAAGAAGCGTTATGGAGGTTATAAGTAGAATTACAGGAAAACAAGGAATAAATGAACAAGTGACCCGAAAATATATAGGGGTGAGTGAAGTTGCAAAAAATTACTGGAAAATGTAGATTCCATCACAATGCTACAATTTTTGGGGATTTGGAGAGAGTTTTGAGTAAAAGTGCTACAAAGATACTCGTTGCTGACGATGATAGCATGGTTCGAACTATAGTATCTAAGATACTTGAAAAGTCCGGACATTATGTTGATACAGCTTCTGATGGTAAAGAGCTTCTTGATCTAGTTGATGACAGCTATGATGTTATTATCCTGGATATCAATATGCCGGGCATGGATGGCTTTGAAACCATGGCTGGGCTTAATCTGTTGAATTATGATATTCCTGTCCTGTTTCTAACCGGTGCAGGCTCGATGGACTATGCGGTAAAGGCCATAAATCTCGGCGCATACGATTTTTTGACCAAGCCCATTAAGGATATACATTTTTTTAATGTTAAGATTCGTCGGGCTATTGAAAAGAGAAGGTATGTTCTTCAAGAACGACAATATAAAGCGGCTCTTGAAGATGATATCCAGGTAAAGGCGAATCAACTGGAGGAACAGAACAAACTTTTACTCACCTATAGCAGTAGTTTGGAAAAAGCGACAGTTCAATTAATGACGAGTCTCCAGAATGCCATGGAGGAAAAGGACTATTATACGGCTGGACACACTATGCGGGTGACAGAATATGCACTAATGCTTGGTGTGGCCATGGGACTCTCTGAAAGCGAGATTATTGTTCTTAAAAGAGCTGCACAGTTTCATGATATAGGTAAATTGGTAATAGATATATCCTGTATTCAAAAACCAGGCGAACTCACAGAAGATGAATGGGTTTTGCTTCGTAAGCACCCGGTTGTTGGAGCGAATATTATTCAGCCGCTTGGCTTTATGGAAAGAGAACAGTTCATAATTCGTCATCACCATGAGAGGTTGGATGGCACAGGGTATCCAGATGGATTAAACGGTGATCAACTGGATGATTTGACAAAAATACTCATTGTCGTAGACAGTTATGATGCTATGACTTCTAGAAGAAATTACCGACAAAATAAGACGATGAAAGAGGCCGTTGAAGAGCTCTTCAGCGGGAGTGGAACACATTTTTCTCCGGATGTTGTAGAGTATTTTTGCAGAAGTATAGTTGATTTTGCTCCAACGAAGGATGTCTTTTCCCAGGAACATTTGGATAATATCCATATGATTAACCAATAATAAATTTAACTCGAATACGTTCATTCCAATGAAAATTAGCAAGAAAGAAGTTGAGCATGTTGCACACCTGGCAAGACTTAACCTGACAGGCGAAGAACTGGAAAAAATGACAGGGCAACTGGATAATATTTTGTCCTATGTTGACAAACTGGCCGAGTTGGATACCAGCGAGGTAGCAGCCACGACCCATGTTTTTTCTGTTAGCAACGCCTTTCGTGAAGATGTGGAAAAAGAATCATTGTCCCAGGCTGAAGCTGTAAAAAACGGCCCACAACAAGATGGCGTAATGTTTCAGGTTCCTAAAATTATTTGATGATTTCTTAGGTAGGTAGTGAGTTCGAAAAATCCTCACCTGTTCAGTTGCATCTTAAGGGCGCATCTCAGGGTTAATACAAAGTTTTATACTCACCCATCCTAAAAATTGAGTTTTTCAGAGATAGTTTCTTTTACTGTTATATTATTTCTAAATTAAGTAGGACAGCTTTGGTGTCCGCTTTGTTGAGGTTTAGATGAATTCCTATGAATTGACCATTAGTCAGGCACTAAAAAAAATGGAACAAGGCGAACTTTCCGCCGTTGAACTTACCAAGAGTTGCCTGGATAGAATAGATGCCGTTGAAAAAGAGGTGGTTGCCTTTGTGACAATTGACCGGGAAGGTGCATTACTCCAGGCAGAAAAAGCAGACAGCCAGAGAAAATCAGGTCAAGGAGGTCAGTTGTGTGGAATACCTCTTTCTGTTAAAGATCTGCTGTGTACCAAGGGTTTGGCAACTACCTGCGGATCAAAGATGCTTGAGAACTATGTTCCCCCATATAATGCCACGGTGGTTGAAAAATTAAAGAGCGAAGGGGCTGTTATTCTCGGCAAGACGACCATGGATGAATTCGCCATGGGATCAACCTCGGAAAGTTGTGCCTTTGGTGTCCCCAATAACCCTTGGAAAAAAGGCTACGTTGCAGGTGGATCCTCAGGTGGATCTGCCGCTTCTGTAGCATCTTATGAATGTCCTGGCTCTCTGGGTTCGGACACCGGGGGCTCGATACGGCAACCGGCATCGCTCTGTGGCATTGTCGGGATGAAACCGACATACGGTAGAGTTTCTCGTTACGGGCTAACGGCTTTTGCCTCTTCTCTTGATCAGGTTGGTCCCTTATGCCGAACAGTGGAAGATTGTGCTTTGATGATGGATGTCATTAGTGGCCATGATCAGATGGATTCTACCTCTGTTAAACAGGATGTTCCGCATTTTTCATCTTCCTTAAGAGATGGACTTACAGGGTTAAAAGTTGGGGTTCCAAAGGAATATTTTACCAAAGGCCTCGACCCTGAAGTGGAAAAGATAATTTACAACAGCATCGATGTCCTCAGAAAAAAAGGGGCGGAGATTATTGATGTTTCTTTGCCTCACACTGAATATTGCGTGGCGGTGTACTATTTGATTGCGCCTTCTGAGGCAAGTTCCAATCTTGCCAGATACGATGGAGCCCTTTATGGTTATCGTGATATTGAGGCCGATACTCTTATAGACATGTATAAACAGACACGTTCGAAGGGATTCGGCGCGGAAGTGAAACGCCGTATTCTTATCGGAACCTATGCCTTGTCGTCTGGTTATTACGAGGCTTATTATAAAAAAGCCTCTCAGGTGCGAACTCTCATACTTAATGATTTTAAAAAGGCGTTTGAAGTCTGTGATGTACTTATCTCACCAGTAACACCTACTCCCGCCTGGAAAATGGGGGAGAATACCGAAGATCCACTTGCAATATATATGTCTGATATATTAACTCTTTCGGCAAATTTGGCAGGTATTCCAGGAATGTCTGTACCCGGCGGTTTTACCAGTGAAGGGTTACCTGTCGGTGTGCAACTTCAGGCGGCTCATTTCCAGGAAGAAAAATTGTTACAGACAGGTTTCAATCTCGAGCAGAGCCTGGGCCTTGAGAAAAGGCAACTTGATATATAGTTTAGCTACCTGCTCATATGAAGATAAATCTTGTTCTACGGTGATAGTGTGAAAATTAAAATTCCCGACACCATTAAAGCTATAACCCCATATCCGCCTGGCAAACCTCTTGATGAGCTAGAACGTGAGTACGGCATTAGCAACTCTATAAAACTTGCCTCAAACGAGAATCCCTGGGGACCATCACCGAAGGCGATAAATGCCCTTCAGGCCGAGTTATCGAACCTGCACAGGTATCCTGATGGGTCATGTTATTATCTGGTACAGGCTATTGCCGAAAAACTTGGGCTTTCACCCGCCGAAATTGTTATGGGAAACGGCTCTAACGAGGTTATTGAGTTTCTTGTAAAGGCTTTTGTGCAGGAGGGTGATGAGGTCATCACCAGTCACCCGTCTTTTCTCATGTACCAAAAAATAGTCCAGGTCAGAGGAGGGATAAACCATGTGGTCCCGCTCAAAGACATGTGCCACGATCTTGAAGTTATTAAAAAAATGGTGTCCGGGAAAACCCGACTCATTTTTCTGGATAATCCAAACAATCCTACAGGTACGGCCATTCAGCCGGTGCAACTTTATAAGTTTTTGAGTGATATCCCGGAGTCTGTCATTGTTGTTCTGGATGAAGCGTATGTTGATTTCATGGACAAAAAACTACAGGTGGATGCCTATTCACTCATTAGAAATGTTGAAAAGCGCTGTCCTGTTGTTTTTTTAAGAACCTTTTCCAAAGCCTACGGTTTATCAGGACTGCGGGTTGGTTATGGACTCATGCCAAAAGATGTTGCCGAGTGTTTGCATAAGGTACGTCAACCCTTCAATATAAACCAAATGGCTCAGGTGGGCGCATTGGCGGCGCTGATGGATGAGGACTATTATCAGCTTACCCTTGAACGTACCGCCAAGGGTATGGCCAATCTTAGTCGAGAAGTCGATAAATTTGGTTGCAAGAGTTTCCCTTCAGAGACCAACTTTTTTCTGATCGACGTGCAGGGGGATGCTGATAAGTTGTATCAAGCTATGCTGTATAAAGGGGTGATTGTAAGGTCCATGAGCGCCTATGGCTTTAAAAACTTTATTAGGGTGACCGTCGGAACAGAAGAGGAAAATAATCGTTTTCTGAGCAGTTTGGCCGATTGTCTTGCTGAGTTGAGCTATGTCTAAGATACAAAATATCGTAACTATTGACGGTCCTTCCGGGGTTGGAAAGTCCTCTGTGAGCAGGAGAGTAGCCGCTGCTATTGGGTTCACTTATCTGGACACCGGAGCGATGTATCGAGGAGTCGGCTGGTTCTTTTTGCAACAGGGGGTCCAGCTTGATGATGTCGAGACTATGACTGAAAAACTGCCAGAATTGGAACTGGATTTGCTCCCGGCAGCCGATGAAGAAAGCGACGTAGGAGTTCTAATAAACGGTGAAAATGTCAGTGATGCAATCCGTACCCCAGAAATGGCTATGGTAGCCTCAAAGGTCTCGGCTGTTCCTGTGGTCCGGGATATATTGACGAAAATTCAAAGAGGTTACGGCGATAAAGGAAATATCGTTGCTGAAGGAAGGGATACTGGTACAGTCGTTTTTCCGAAAGCCGCGTATAAGTTTTTTCTGGATGCGCAGCCCGAGGAGAGGGCGAAAAGACGGGTTATGCAGTTGCGGGAAAGAGGTGTTGAGGCCGATTATAAAGAAATATTGAGCATGACTCAGAAACGGGACAAAAATGATAGTGAGAGGGTAATTGCTCCGTTAAAAAAGGCGGAAGACGCTGTTCGTATAGACACCACTGAGATAACAGTTTTACAGGTGGTTGATGAGATACTTCGAATAATTGAGAGTAAAAGAGGATGAATTTGTTTGAGTGATCCGGTCATCAGAGGAAAAACGGGACCGGATCTCTCTAGTTATTTTACGACAAAATCAACCCTTCTGTTCATGCTGTAGGCATCTTCGTCCTGACCATGAAACAAAGGTCTTTCTTCTCCATATGACAGGGTTCGCATCCTGTTTGCAGCAACACCCAAATTAATGAGATACTGTCGGGAGTTGATGGCTCTTCTTTCTCCTAATGCCAGGTTATATTCGTTGGTACCCCTATCATCCGAATTACCTTCAATGACAACCTGACTTCCTGGAATTGTTTTGAGATAATTGGCATTACTTATGAGTACCTCTGTCATGCTCGGACGAACCCCGGCCTGGTCGAAATCAAAGTAGATAGGGGCGAGGTTTGCTGAGCTTCTTCCATGTATTCTCTTGTACTCATCGGTCTGCTGATCAGCGGGAAGCATCATCCCAGAACCAATGGCATTCCGGTCGGAAAGGTTCGAGTCATCTAAAGTTCCATCAACAGGCAGGTTATCTTCAGAGTAACCATCTTCTGCTAAAGGATAATTAATGTCTTTTCCTGCAGACATTTGGGTTCCGCTTGAACCTTGATTTCCGTCTGGGGGAAGAACATTTTTTTTGCCACAACCTACACCAAAAAGAAGAAACGAGCTTATAAGAGCTGAAAGAGCAAGATTCCTGCTGAGTCTTTTCTTCATACAATACTCCTATTGTTAAAATAGTTTTCAACATTAATAAAATGAAAATTTGTCATAATATGCTCTTACTTTAGTCGTATTGCAAAAGAGGTCAAGAATAAATTGCCAGGGTAACACCTTTCATTTTCGGTTGCCCAGCGGGTGCTATAATGGTAATCGATTGAAGATAAATTTGGGTTTTCTTTTTTTAAAAAGAATGACCACTGTGCGAAAAAAGCATAAACAGTCACCCTGAAGGTTTTCGGGAGGCAAGGGATATTTTATAGCTAATGAAAAAGTATGAACTGATTGCCAGCTGTGCCAGCGGGCTGGAGAAGTTGGTTGAAGAAGAGGTTTTGACGTTTGGGGGAGAAGATGTAAATTCTGCCAATGGTGTCGTTACCTGGAAAGGCTCCTTAGAGTCCGGGTATCGCTGCTGTTTGTGGTCCCGGTTTTCCTCTCGTGTTTATTTACAGCTGGCCCAGTTTCCCATTGTCGATGAGGAAACATTGTATCAGAAATGTATGGATGTGGATTGGCACAACCATCTCACAGAAGAGACAAGTTTTGCGGTAAGCTGCACACTCTCTGGTGAATCTCCAATTACCCATAGCCGATATGCGGCGCTCAAAATAAAAGATGGCCTGGTCGACACCTTCCGAAACAAGACCGGAAAACGACCATCAGTAAAAACGAGTCGACCCGATGTGCAGGTTCATTTGCACGTAGACGGAAAAATAGCAGCTCTTTCTCTCGATTTATCCGGGGAAAGCCTGCATCGAAGAGGATATCGGGGGGTGGCTGTTAAGGCGCCGTTGAAAGAAACCCTTGGTGCAGCAATTGTCGCTTTGAGTGGGTGGATTAATGATGCAGGGACATTAATTGATCCGATGTGCGGAACTGGAACCCTCTTGATAGAGGCTGCTTTGATGTTTGGAGACTCAGCTCCAGGGTTGTCGCGCAGTCATTTTGGTTTTTTCGGATGGTTAGGTCATGACGAGAATCTCTGGAACAGCCTGGTTACAGAAGCGTTGGAAAGAGAAGAAAAAGGATTGGAAAAAAACTGGCCATTGATGCTTGGCTATGATTGTGATCCAGTAGCTGTAAGCGCTGCCCGAAAGAACATTGAGATGGCCGGGCTTGCTGAGTATATTCAGGTAAAACAAGCTGAACTTGCCACCCTTGGTTCACCCAGTAAACATGGAATGTTGTTGTCGAATCTTCCTTATGGGGAACGACTGTCCGAGAGGGAACAGGTGAGTCGACTTTATAGAGCCTATGGGCGTATTTTGAAACAGAGGTTTTCCGGCTGGAAGGTCGGGGTGTTTATCTCTAACCCAACTTTAACCGATAGCTTTACCTTGGTCTGGGACCAGAAGCATAAATTATATAATGGTTCAATTCCATGTAGATTGCTTACAGGGTCGGTGAGTGATGAAGAAAAGGTTTTTAAGTGGTTGCCAGTAGAACAGAGTGGTGATGATCAGGGGAGTGAATTTGGCAATAGATTGAGGAAAAATCTAAAAAAAATGCTAAAATGGGCGGCCAAAGAAGGGGTTTCCTGTTTCAGAGTGTATGATCGCGATTTACCAGATTATAATATTAGCATAGATTTATATTCCAAGTGGGTGCATATTCACGAATATGCTCCTCCGAAAACCATTGACCCGCAGGTTGCCGCGTCAAGGATGGCTGCTGCTGTGAAGTGTGTCAGAGACATCCTTGGAGTTCGGTCAAATCGGATTTTTATAAAAGCCCGTGAGCGTCAGAAGGGAAGAAAGCAATATGAGAAGAAAGGTAATAGCGGAAAAATGTACGAGGTAAGAGAAGGAGAGTGCTCATTTCTTCTCAATTTTACTGATTATCTCGACACCGGACTGTTTCTTGATCATCGACCGGTCCGGGAAAAGATATACAGGGAGGCCAAAGGAAAGCGATTCCTCAACCTCTACGGTTACACCGGGACTGCAACGGTTCATGCAGCCATGGGGGGCGCGGCAAGCACAACAACAGTTGACCTTTCTGCAACATATCTGCACTGGGCTAAAATGAATCTTGCCCTTAATGGTTTAACTGAGCTCAGGAATAAAGTTGAACAGGCAGATTGTTTGCGGTGGCTTGAGGAAACAAATAGTAAATTTGATCTAATTTTTATTGATCCTCCGACCTTTTCCAATACCAAAAAAGATCACCGGGTTTTTGATGTACAGAAAGATCATGAGCGGTTGATAGAATTGGCCATGGCTCATTTGGCTGTGGATGGTTTGCTCATTTTTTCAACAAATTTTCGCCGTTTTAAACTTGAGGAAAGACTGCTGACGCTCTATGAGATAAAGGATATTTCCCGCGAATCGGTTCCTTTTGATTTTTCCAGGAACGAAAAAATCCACAAGTGTTGGGAAATAAGAAAAACAGTACAAGCGCAACAGGTGAAAAAATGGCCGGAAGAGGGATAGTGCTGACAGAGGTGTAGCTGGGTCGTGCAAATATACGCTATTAGCTGTAGAGTATATATTGTCATTGCAGAGAAAATCGGGAAAAAACACATATAGTGCAGGGAAGCGGTGAAGTATATAAACACCAATCGGAGGGGGAATGGTGGCTGAGATAGAAAAACTTCAAAATCAAATTGAGAATCTTAAAGCACAACTGGTAAAAGAAAAAAAGACCAACCAGCTGCTTAAGAAAAGAGCCTTACAGGCAATTATAGGTAAGAACAGCTCTGACCAATGTCAGGTGGACCGCAATGTCTGTGAGGTAAATTTGGCCAGCGCAGAGCTTTCCAGTCGGGTAAAAAGCGTCTTTTTGGAAAATGTCAGCCATGAGATCCGTTCGTCCATGAACGGCATTGTCGGAATGACCGATCTCGTTCTTGAAACAGAGCTGTCTTCTGAGCAGCGGCAGTATCTTGATATGGTCGGTTCTTCGGTTGACCGTTTGCTCGTGGTTGTCAATGAAGTTCTTGACTTATCCAGAATAGAAACAGGGGAGCTCGAGCTGGATCCTGAGGATTTCAGCCTCAAGGAGAGTCTTGATCATGACCTCTATGTCTTGAACCTTTCTGCTAGAAAAAAAGATATTGATTTGCTTTGTACTATTGAACCTGATGTTCCCGCTTACATCCATGGCGATTCAACTCGATTGGTTCAAATTGTCCTGAATTTGGTCAACAATGGAATTAAATTTACTTCAAAAGGTGGAGTTTTTATCACAATTGAAAATGTTGGGTTCGATAGTGATAATAATATCCTCCTTCGATTCAAAATACGTGATACTGGCTGTGGTATTGCCCCCGAGAAGTTAAATCTGATTAACCATTATTTCAAACAAAACGCAGAACACCCTATCAGTAAGCCTTTGTCTGTTGGCACAACTGGACTGGGGCTTACCGTTGCTTCACAACTTGTCAAACTCATGGGCGGAGAAATTGGGGTAGATACTATACCTGGAGAGACAACTTTCTGGTTTACCCTCCCATTTAAAGAAGTTGCTGACTTTTCTAGTTTTGAAGAAAAAGCAAATGCAACCTTTGAAGGTATTGAAGAAGAAGTAACATATGCACTCAGGGGTGCCAAGGTGCTTCTCGCTGAAGATGAATATATAAACAGGGTGCTTATTGAAACGATTCTGAAGCAACTTGGTGTGGAAGTGACATCCGTTTCGAATGGCAGACAGGCTATAGATGAGGCATGTTCTGGCAAATACCAGCTGGTTCTCATGGATGTTCAGATGGACGATGTGGATGGTCTGGAGGCAACCAGACTTATTAGAAAGCATGAGAGAAAACATGGCGGCCATGTGAATATTATAGCCCTTACCGCCTTAGTGGCTCCCGGAGATAGGGTTAAGTGTCTACAGGCCGGCATGGATGATTATCTGCCTAAGCCGGTGCAGAGAAATGCCTTGATCTGTGTCTTGGCGGAATTTTTGACCAATAGGGTCCTGGTGATGGATGGTGATCCGGCAAGTCAGAACATTTTTGTGCGCACTTTTGTTGAAACTGGATGGCAGGTGACCATTGCAGAAACCAGGCGATCAGCCATGTACGAGGCCTCCCTCTCACATTTTGATCTGATTGTTTTTGATCTTTCGACACCTCAGTTGGAGGGCGTTGAGGCGGTAAAAACAGTCAGGCAGCTGGAGCAGTATTCCGGGCAAAGGATTAAGGTATTTGGTGTTGCAGAAAAAAAGAGTGACAAGAAACTGCAAAAACTTGTTTTTGATGGGTTTATAGAAAGGCCTGTGACCAAAGAAAAAATCCTGCAGCAACTGGAGCTTTTCGAAACCAGAGAATAGAGAGACGTTCCTTTATCTCTGATGGCTTGAGGTCGGTGGGGTTTGGTGTCAAACTTCTTTCCTGTTTAATTTGTGCAAGTATGAAAACGTCTACGATAAAGGGTTATTAGATAGTTCTATGATACATTTTTCCCATGTTTGTCTTGACACTTTTGGGTATGAATTGCCTCCAAGGGTGCTTTCCTCTGAGGATATTGAAAACCGGTTATCTTCTGTTTATGAACGATTACGTCTGCCATCGGGTAGGCTGGAGTTGATGAGTGGCATCCGCAAACGCCGTCTCTGGCCAGAAGGGACAAGACCGAGTGAGGCGGCAACTCTTGCCGGAAGGCGGGTGCTTGAATCAGCGGATATCAATCCAAAAGAGATTGAATGTCTTATCTTTACCTCTGTTTCCCGTGATATGATGGAACCTGCTACAGCTTCCTTTGTTCATGACAAACTTGGCTTATCGTCTTCCGCCTTGATCTTTGATATTTCCAACGCCTGTCTGGGGTTTCTGGATGGGATGGTGATGTTGGCCAATATGATTGAGCTTGGTCAGGTCAAAAACGGGATGATTGTTTCAGGAGAGACGGCGGAAGAGCTGCTGGAATCGACACTGGTCGGCTTGTTGAAAGATACAACACTGACTAGAAAGAGTATAAAACCGGCCTTTGCGTCACTTACTATTGGGTCTGGTTCTGTTGGCCTTTTTATGCGAAAAGTAAGAGATAGTGAAGACAGACCAAGGCTGGTTCATGGTGCCTGGCAGGCAAACACTGAACACTCTGATCTCTGCCATGGTGGTCAGAGTGGAGCAAACACAACCCTGATGGCAACAAACTCGGAGGAGTTACTGCACCGAGGAGTCGAGACAGCCCAGATGACCTGGAACAGATTTTCTGCAAAAACTGGATGGCGGGCTGAAAATATTGACCGGTTTTTCTGTCATCAGGTTGGTTCGGCCCATGCCAAATTGCTTTTTGAGAGCCTTGGACTCGCTCCAGAGAAAAACTTTGAAACCTTGGCCAGTCTTGGCAATGTGGGATCAGTCTCAGCACCCATAACCTTGGCGATGGGGATGGAACAGGGTGCTTTCCAGCCGGGTCAGAAAGGAGCCTTGCTTGGAATCGGTAGTGGGATAAATTGTTTAATGTTGGGAGTCGAATGGTAGAAATGGCAGGCTTATTATCAGACAAGCAAGGTCAGGCACTGCTCGAGTTGGCAAGAAAAAGCCTTGTAGAGAAATTGCAAAACAAGACCTGTCCTCTAATGCACGACGAACCTGCTTTTTCGGAAAATGCGGCCACCTTTGTTACTCTTAAGATTGGTGGAAAACTGAGGGGGTGCATCGGTAATTTAGAACCGGTTGGTAAGCTATGGGAAGGGATACGCGACAACGCCGTCAACGCAGCTTTTCATGATCATCGTTTTTCTCCTCTTAGCTCCGATGAGTTGCCAGCCGTGCGGCTTGATATTTCCATACTTTCTCAACCGAAACCTTTGGAGTACAAAAATACAGAGGATCTCCTGACGAAACTGCGGCCGGGAATTGACGGGGTGATACTGCGAGAAGGAGGACGAAGTGCTACCTTTCTTCCTCAGGTATGGCAGCAACTTAGATCGCCAGAGCAGTTTTTAGATCACCTGTGTTTGAAAGCTGGTTTGCCTCAAGAGACATGGCGACAAAAAAGAACCGGAATCCATATTTATCAGGTTCAGAGTTTTTCGGAGGAAAGAGAGTGAAAGAGCTTATCCTTTCAGAACAGATGGTGAAAGAGCTTGAGGATATCTACGAGAAGCTTCAGCAGGAGTATGAAAAGGTAGCAGGAGAGTTAAATTTCTCCTGCAGCGGATGCCCGGATAATTGCTGTGACTCCTATTTTCTCCACCATACCTACGCTGAATGGGCCCATTTATGGTTGGGGTTTCGGCAGCTTGACCCGAAAAGGCAGCAAACTCTTATTGCCAGGGCTCAATCCTATCTTGAGCAGTGTGAACGGGATTTGGCGAACGGACAGAGACCTCAGGTAATGTGTCCTTTAAACGAAGAAGGACTCTGTGCATTATATCAACATCGTTTGCTGGTTTGCCGCACCCACGGTGTTCCAGCTACAATGATTAGGCCTGATGGCCAAACTTTACGATTCCCTGGCTGTTTTCGCTGTCAGGAAATTGTTGATACCCGGTCTAAACAGGAGCAGCCTCCACACGTTGAAAGAACACAGCTCTTAAGAAAACTTGTCCTGCTCGAAAACGAATTTTTAGAGAATAAACGGCATCTTATGCCAAAGGTTAAAATATCCATAGCCGAGATGCTGGTTAAAGGGCCTCCGGCTGTACCTCTATCCCATTGTGAAAAAAAATGAGAACTCCCAATGATCTGTGGGAAGCTCTCGGGGCCATTGATGAGGAAGAAACCGGTCATGTTCTCACCAAACTTTTTGTCATGTATGAACAGCTCCTGGAAACCAACCCACAAGACCAGGAAGCCTTAACATTTTTTAGAAATCTGGATAACGCTCTCACCCAGACCACCGAGTGCAATCTCAATAGAAGATGAGTCATATGCGTTTAAAAGTAACCAAAAAGCAGCCAAACTCCAGAATGTGTTTTGTCTGCGGGGTGCACAACAGTTTAGGACTAAAAAGTAGGTTCTATGAACTTGAGGACGGGCAACTCATGGCAATCTTCCAGCCTGCGGATGGCCATCAGGGTTATCCTGGTCGATTGCATGGCGGAATTGCTGCGACAATCCTGGATGAAACCATTGGTCGGGCGATAATGCATGCCCATTCAGGTAACATCTGGGGGGTGACGATTGATTTTTCGATGAAACTCAGAAAACCTGTGCCAATTGACAGTGAGGTGAGGGTTCTTGCCAGGATTGTCTCAGAAGGCAACCGTTCCTTTAAAGGTGAAGGAGAGATTCTTCTTGCCGACGGTCAGGTTGCGGTTGAGGGCAAGGGAAGATATCTTAAAATGGATATTGATAAAATTGCTGACTTTGACCATGAAGGGGAGGAGTGGCAGGTTGTTTCCTTCCCGGATGATCCCGATTTTATAGAGCTATAAAAAGGAAAGGTGTTTTAAGTGAGTTTGCGCAGAAAATCGGCTACCTGATCGGCACCATTTTTTGTCGCAGCAGCAGCTTTGGGGCGCAAGAGTAGCTCAGAAGTAAGCGCTACCCAACTTCCGTCTAGATACATTTCAGGCTTGATTGAAACACCTCCCAGCCGATTCTCCAGATAGCGCTGCAGAAGACCTGACTCGGGGAAATCGGCTCTTCCAATCGAGATGACTCTTGCTCCCGCCTGGCAGCACTCAGCCACAGTTGAATATCCGGCTTTGCACACCACAACATCAGCAATACCTAGTAAATCAGGGTGATAGATATTGCTGTCTTGGGCAAGCAGGCTGATGTTTTCTTCAATCTGTTTTGTTTCCTGTTGACCGGTAAAAAGAAAATGAATGTTTGGGTGAGATTTTATGTTCTGGTAAGAAGGGACCTGTTGAAAAACTCCGCCCATTGTTACTACTACAAGCGCTTTATCGCCGTAGCCGAGTTGTTCACGGAGAGCTTTCAGGTTTCCTTTCGTTCGTCTGAAAATTGGCCCACAATAAAGATCCCTTGAGGCTGGAAAGCAGAGCGGCTCGGTTTGGATACGGTAGTCTGCCTGGGCAAACAGGTTTTTCAAAAACTGTATATGGGGCTGTAATTTAGGATAGTTTTGTACATACGGCTGGTAGATCCAGTCCCAGGTAAAGTTTTCCACCAAAATTGAAGGGAGTCCGGTATGTTGTGCAACCGCAATCCCAATTGGTGCAATATCGCAAAGAATCAGGGAGCACCTGCTGCAAATGTCAGCGAGGTTGTTAATCAACTCTTTAGCAAAGGGGTGCAGTCTATCCAGCTGCTCAATGGTGGAGGGGATGTCTGAATCAAGAGCCGAGCTTTGCACCAAACCTATATCGACCAGCACAGGATGGTAGCTGAAATTGGTAAGGGTTGCTTTAAAAAGAGACTCTGGAACGGTTGTAAAAAAATGGGCGTGGATGTCAGGCTGGATGAGCTGTAAGGCTTCAACAACGGCTATTGCCCTGGTAGCATGGCCAAAACCATGTGGACTAACGAAGCAGGCAATTTCTTTCACTATAATGGGTCATGGTGGTGTGGATGGTCTCCAGCCTTATGCAAATGCCGATGCACATGTACATGGTCTTCCTCACATCTGTGGATGTGGCCGTGATCAATCTTGTACAGGATTGAGGTTGTGTGGCTGAGAAAATCCCAGTCATGGGAGATTATGACTTGGTTGAGGTCCAGTCCCTGGAGGATTTCAATAAGGTGGCTTCTGGTTTTTGGGTCGAGATTGTTAGTGGGCTCATCAAGAAGAAGTATCTTGGGACGCATAGCAAGAATAGTAGCGAGAGCAACCAGTTTTTTTTCCCCTCCGGAGAGTCGATGGGTTATGCGTTCCTCAAAACCGGAAAGGCCCAGCTCTTCTAGGGTTTTAAGGGCTATTTCTTTGGCCTCCTTAGCTGAAAAACCAAGGTTCAGCGGACCAAAAGCCACGTCTTCGATGACAGTGGGAGAAAAGAGCTGGTCATCTGAGCTTTGGAATAAAAAGCCGACTTCTTTGCGTAGCGCGCGCAGATCATCTTTAGTGGAGATAGTTTTCCCGTCAAACAGGAGTTCGCCTGTGTCTGGGGTTAGCAAACCAACCATCAAGTGCAAAAGGGTCGTCTTGCCGCAGCCGTTGGGGCCAATAATGCCGATTCGTTTATCTTCAATCGCAAAAGAAAGGTTGTGCAACACTGGAGATTTCGCCTGGGCGAAAGAGTAGCTGATATTACGAAGCTCAATCATCTGTTTTCTCACACCTTAAATCGAATATTCAGGATATCACCATCGCAGACGATATAGTCTTTGCCCTGCAGATACATTTTACCGGCTTTTTTAAGTTCCGCCTCGCTACCGTATTCCATTAACTCGTCGTATTTTATCAGTTCTGCCCGGATAAAACCACGTTGCAGATCGGAATGAATAACCCCTGCGGCAACAGGGGCCGGAGAGTCTCTTCGAACCAGCCATTGTCTGACTTCATCGGTGCCGACGGTAAAAAACGAAACAAGGCCAAGGGCTTTTAAACAAAGGCCGGTCATGATGCCAAGTGCGGGTTCTTTGATCCCAAGATCCTCAAGAAATTCAGTCTTTTCTTCTTCTGAGTCCAGCAAAACAATTTCTGATTCAACCTGGGCGGAAACAAGCATCGCCTCTATCTTATTTTGGCTGCACTGCTCGGCCATTTTTTCAAGAAGGGTATTGTCTCCCAATTGATCTTCCGAGACATTGAAAGCAAGGATCAATTCTTTTCTGGTGATAAGGGGGTAGCTGCGGATGAGCAACTCTTCATCTTCGCTGAATTCCATCAATCGAAGTGGTTTTTCCTCTTCAAGATGTTCCAGCAGCTTTCGCATAAGTTCCAGTTCGATGGCCTGCTTTTCATCCTTAATCTTTTTCAGGGCAGTCTCAATACGGGCGATCCGTTTTTCAACAAAGATTTGATCGTGCATGACCAGTTCGCCATTGACCATCTCCGCATCTCTTATCGGTTCCACGGAACCTTCTGCGTGGTACACCGAATCGTCTTCAAAGGCCCTGATCACGTGACAAAGAGCATCGACATCCGCGATTTCCTGAAAGATGTCTCCTTTGGCGATATTTTCCTGTTCCATTTTCGGTAAGAGAACCAAATCAATGCGCGCTCTGGCCTCCTTGGCAGGATTGTACATGGATACCAGTAGATCAAATCTTGGATCGAGAATCTCGGCAGTACCTGGGATAGGTTTGGCGGGACCGGCCTGCTCTCGCAGCTCACTTCCGGTGAGTACCTGGAACAGGGTCTTTTTGCCTGTCTGGGGCAGGCCTATAATTCCAACTTTCATAATAAAATGTATCCTTTTTATGAGAAAGAGATTGTCGTTGTTGGACAATTACCACAGGACGGAGCAAATCGGCAAGGTAATACACGAAAAATTAAGGTACAGGCGGGAGGTGGGCGGTTCTAACTATAAAAAAGGAATCGAAGCGATGGTGGCTGTAATCGTAAGGGCGACAACCAGAAAAAAAATATCTGTTCTGGCCACGGTCTGTTGCTCAAGCGGAATAAGGCGTCCATCGAAACCACGAAGTAACATGGCGTGATGTACGCGGGTGGCACGGTTCCAGCTTCTCACCAGCGTCATACCAAACAGATATCCGTAAGTTCGGTAGGTGTGGATATTCGTTGCCGGTGTAAAGCAGCGCAAGGCAGCTGCTCTGTTCAGTTTCTGGTATTCCTGATATATAACAAAGATATAACGATAGGAAAAAAGCAGTAAAAAACAGAGACTTTTAGGGAAATGCAGCCCTTCAAGGGCGTGGCCGAGGCTGGCTATTCGTGATGTGCCAAGAAGAGCAATCAGGCTAAGGACTATACAGTTGGTTTTAAGAGTAATGAGGCCTGCAAGCCTTATCCCCTCGATGCTGAGAGTGAAAGGGCCAAATTTGAGAAACTCAGCGCCCCCATAAGTTAGAGGCAGGGTGAGCCAGAGAAACAGGGTAAAGGAATTGGCAGCCAGGAGCCGTTTCATAACCTGGCGAGCCTCAAGACGGGATAGAAACATAAGAACAAAGGCCAAGATAAGGGCCATAGTTACTACAACAAAACTGTTGGATATGGCGACAACAGTGATAAATGCGGTAGCGACTATGACCTTTACCTTGGGATCTCTCTTATGTAACAGGGAGTTTCCTCTAGCAAAACGTTCGTCCATCATTGGCTATTTTTGCGCCTCCGGCAATGCGTCCAGGTAAATCCACAGTACGGCTCCGAGCTCAACGCCTTTATCATTACCATCGGGGTCCTTGATGGTGTAATCCGCCTCATTCAGTGCGGCAAAACCCCACCAACCAGCGAGTGGGCAGGTAAAATTAAAGATACCGTTGTCATCAGCTTTGATAACCTGTGTTATGTGATAATCGCTTTTGGGCTTGAGTTTATTGCCCTTGTTGTAGAATTCGACCTCGATTTCAGCTCCGGCAATAGGTTTGCCTTGCATAAGTACCTGTCCACAAAAGCTATTACCAACATAGTTTCCAAACGGCCTAAGCAAGGGAACGATCTCTGTAGGTAACCCGATCGGTTCGTCCCAGCCCTCGTCATCGCCAAACGCAGGGATCATTGTTTTGGTGTAATGGATAATACTGAGATCTTCAGCCGGCTCCCAGTAGGGAGTTGGTTCCATCACAAACTGATAAATACCGGGACGGGTAAAATTAAAGGTGCTTTCCCATCCCTTATGTTCCATAAAGGAGGCTGGTTTCATAGTTGAAAGGAGATCGGTTGTCTTGCCGTTAACCGTGACAGTGAATTTTTTTGGTTGGGCGAGGTCCATTCCTATATTTTCAAAAGGATGAGAAAAAGAAAGTGTTATGGTGGTGTCTTTTTTCTCCTGTTTGATAATATGCTGGTCAGGAATAACCATCCCGAAGTGGGCCAGAGCATGTTCAGTTGGAAAACAAAACATAGTTATAAGAAAACCTATCAGGGCAAAACTTTTCACGATCTTACTCCTTTTTGTTTTTAAGTGATTGAATATATGCTGCGATTCCGGCCAATCCGAGGATGTAGCCGATACCTCCAAGGATATCCTGGAGACTTGGGCTTTTTTCCGAACCTTCGGCAAGCGTTCTTCTTATTGGAGCGAGCTTCTTGTCCAGTGTCGTTTCAATTATCAGGGTCAGTTCCGAGGCTGTAATGGTTTGGAGAGTCTTTTCTGGAGTGCCTTCCGGGGTCGATTGAGTTGGAAGTTGCCTGTTTGCCTTGCTTTCCAGCTGGGGGGGTGGGGCGAAAGGCATATTGTTGCTTGCAACGGTAGGTTCTTCCAAGGTGAAATTCCAGCTGTTTTTATGTCCATCTCCGCCATCTGCTATTATTTTCAGTTGCTTTGAGTCAGTCTTGGGAATGGGAAAGCTAAAGAGACCTTCGGTATCGGTTGTACCTGATAACAGGTTTTGGCCGGTTTCCATCCCTACAACAGAAATGGTGATGTTTTGGGCAGGCCTTCCTTTACTGAACTTTGATTCTGTTACAATCTTCCCACCATCCTGCCAGGCAAAGACGCGAATCTTATGGGCAAGGCTGGACTTGCACATAACTGGAATGAGAATCGTGATCAGGAGCAGCTGGAAGATTGTTAAACGCTTCATTTTTTTCCCATCCTAAGGAATTCAGGTTGAACTTTTGCTAGAAAAGACACTGTGAACATGGTGATGATACCCTCGATAATCATCAGTGGGATATGGACGGCAATCACCAGCCGAGCAGCTTGGAAAAAGCCTTGATCTGTTGTCCAGAGTGCTATGGCCATTATGATTGAGGAAATAGAAATAGCGAGAAAACCTGCTGCAAAGGCGGCAATTTTTCTTTTGTGACCATTTTTCTCCACCCATGGTCGAAAAAGATAAAAACAGATCAGGGCCGGGAGGGCCATGGTCGTGGTGTTCACGCCAAGTACAATCAGGCCTCCATAGTTAAAAAAAAGACTCTGCAGAAAAAGAGCAACAAGTATAGCAGGAAAACAACTCCAGCCGAGGACGATACCCATTAAACCGCCTAAAATAAGATGGACATTACCAGGCCCGATCGGCACATGAATAAGTGAGGCCACGAAAAAGGTGGCTGTCAGCAGAGAGACCGTCATGATGCGATCGTAATCAAGTTTTTTCAATCCTATTGCGGTGCCAACAATCGTAACTGCTGCTCCGACCAACAGGACTGGGGGGCTGAGTACACCTTCCGATATATGCATATAATTTGCTTCTCCCTGGCATGACAGGTGTAATTTGATAAAACATAACACGAAGTTGGTATTTGTGTTACCATACAAAGCTTCTTGATAGGTGTCAAGAATTTGGTGACACAAATACTCAAAAAGTGTTACTGGTGCAATATCTGGTGGTAAAGCCAGAAAAAAGAGAACTAAATAAGACGCAGGGGTGAGAGGAGAGACCGTGGAATTTAATCAAGAGGTGCATCTTACGCCAATAGGCATAATCCATTCCTGCTTCACTGAGAAGTTTGGAATTCCAAGACAGCCCGGGATGGTTAAATCTGCCAGTGCCCGTCTGGAACTACTGCCACCCTTTAATAGAGAGGAGATGGTACGTGGCTTGGAGCAGTTCTCTCATATCTGGGTTCATTTTCGTTTTCACCAGACAGTGATTGAGGGGTGGAAGCCGACTGTTCGACCACCCTGGCTGGGGGGGCGGAAGAGGGTTGGTGTCTTTGCCAGCCGCAGTCCACACCGGCCTAACCATATGGGTTTATCGGTTGTTCGACTTGAGGCGGTTGTATGGGAAAAGAAAAAACTTTTTCTCGATCTTTCCGGAGTTGATTTTCTCGACCAATCCCCAGTTTTTGATATAAAACCATACATCCCTTACAGTGATTGTATTCCGAAGGCAGCTTGTGGCTATGCACGTGGAGAAAAGCCTGCGGTGGTGATAGTTTTCAGCCAGAATGCAGAGATATTCTGCACCGATTATTTTGGTAAAACAGGTAGAAACATACGACAATTGATAGAGGATATGATCCGTCACGATCCAAGACCGGCCAGTCAGAAGGGAAATAAAAACTGTTTTGGGATGTTGCTCTGGAATGTGAATATTCGTTGGAAGGTTGATGGGGGTAATTTTCTTATAGAAAGCTGTGAGGAAATTATGGCTTGAGAAATCCATTGATAATGCAATGAACCCGGTTGTCGATTACATAGGTCCCACTTTTAATATCGTAATTGAGACTCCCTCCGTTGATCTCCACGTCTTCCCCTTGCAGTCTGGTTTTACCGGGGCTGTTAACGATACGCTGTTCACTGTCATAGATGAGCAGGTCTGAATAAAGGAATTGTTTGTCTACAGTCTTATGAACAATCACATCATCAATTAAAGTCAGAATCTTGGTGGTTGTACTGTACTTTCCTGTTTTGGCAATGATATTGGTGATGTTACCAGCTTCATCGAAAAGGTCGGCACTGACAGATTCTAGAATAAGGAGATTGGGGTCTTCACCAGTGTGGGCTTTGCCGGCTCGAATAAATGCAGTCTTTTTCCCTTGCTGGTTCTGCAGAATTTTCACCGTATTCATGTTGAAATTATGACTGTCCGGCGTTTGATCCGTGGTGGGGGTGGCTGTAAAATTACCCCGAGGAGTGAGAAAGTTGCCGACAGGTATTGACCAGAGAGGGAAGGTGACGATAATGGACAGGGGGATGAGCCAGATTGTGTTGCGGTGGAATTTCATCAGCTTTTATATTTTTGCAGCAGTTCCCTAAGCAGATTTTTCGACTCGATGATCAGATCACAGGCATCACGAACGGCTCCGGCACCTCCTGGTCGTTCGGTTATGAAATGAGCGATCTCTTGTACTTCCCGCACACCATTGGCAGGAACGATAGCGAGCCCAACCTGCTGGAGCAGCACCAGGTCTAACCAGTCATCTCCCATATAGGCAATTTGGTATGGTTTGAGAGCGGAAACTTTCATAATTTCTTTGAAGGCCTCATTTTTCCGGGATTTTCCCTGGTAAATATAGCGCATTTTAAGCTCAGTCGCGCGCCTGGCAACAACTTCAGATTTTCTGGCTGTGATGAGGCCCACCTCAATATTTGCTTCTGCCAGCAGGCGAAGGCCAAAGCCGTCCTGAGTGTTAAAGGCCTTGCTTTCCTCACCACTGGAGCTGTAAAGCAGGTTACCGTCGGTGAGGACGCCGTCTACATCAAGCAGTAAAAGTTTAATATCTTTAGCTTTGGCAAGCGCACGCTTGCGATATGGGTCAGTCATTCGGCTATCCCGTTCCCGGGCCTTGGTACGATATCCTTCGAGAATTTCGCAATCAGAGGGGTAAGCATCTGGAGAACCAGGAGAGTGTGAACATTGATCAGACATGTTTAGCTCACAGCATCTCGCACCCTGAGCAGTTGCAAAAGCAGTTCTTCAACTTTATCAAGGGGGATGGAGTTGGGGCCATCGCAAAGAGCCTGGTCCGGGTTAGGATGTATCTCCATAAAAAGCCCATCAATTCCGGCAGCAACTGCAGCCTTACTCAAGGTACTTATGAATTCACGCTGGCCGCTGGAAGAACCACCTGAACCGCCGGGAAGCTGCACGGAATGGGTGGCGTCGAAAATTACCGGGCAACCAA